>WLWD01001650.1_pt1 | contig 56417 bp, 53 predicted proteins | sample 6712731 | NCBI WGS metagenome assembly WLWD01 (sample SAMN12718690, study PRJNA576275) | sponge metagenome | isolation source: marine sponge | host: Mycale hentscheli | place: New Zealand: South Island, Marlborough, Capsize Point | collected 2014-11-01 | reverse complement strand
GACAAATGATGTAACTAAACCAAGTGTTTGAGAATTAAGAGATTAAAGTACATGTACCTTATGCTACAGCGCTCCTAGTTTGTGAAACATGTTACATCAAGCGCCACTGTGTGAAAGAGTACTTGATACTTATTACTATTATGCGATATTTATTATTATTATTGCTATTATTATTGTCATTTTTATTATTATTATTGTTTTTGTTGCTATGATATTATAATTAGTATGAGTAATAGCACAGGTAAACTTGATATTAGGGATTAATAGCACACGTAGTGCTATTTCAATAGCTTTACGAGTGCTATTGATCCCTAATAACACAGGTTACCTGTGCTATCACTCGCTAATAGTAGGCCAACTTTTTAAAAAGTCATTTGCAATTGTAGCTACACTGTATCGTTCACTCACTATCTCCTTATTTCAAGATTAGCTTCCTTTGGAACTTCGTTTTCAACATTATGGCTCCTCCTAATCTGTTTAAACATTCCGTCTAATACAGGTAGAGCTTCTGTGGTAAAGAATGACATTGTCTCCAACTAGAAACTACTCGAACTATATGTTTCCGAGGCTAACGTCACTCAGATCACTCAGATTTCACTTAGCTACCGTGGTATTTCACTTAGTTTCCACTTAGTTACCGAGGTATTTCAATTAGTTACGTGCGATTTCACTTTCCCTGTGCAATTTCAATAGGCCAGTTGCGTTTATCGACTACGGAATTTAATTAGCGTGACGTCACACTTGGATGCCCTGGATCCAAGTGCTAATGTATTGATTTCAATGGGGAAGGGACGGTTCCAGCATTTTAAACTCCCGTAGCACGCTAGATTTACGGCAGAATCTATTTAAATGACAACCATTGAAAAGTTGAAAACGAGCTGGTTTTTTTGGTTATTGAACTGGAGAACAACGAGCAACGATAGGCGAGTTATACTTCATTTTAGTGGGATGCCCGGTCAGAGATGTCGAATCTGTGCAAACAGTCAGGTGAAGGATCCTAGTATATCTTTTCATAGATTTCCCAGGGACCCTCTGGTAAGAGGGAAGTGGCTGGAGGTTTTTCAGTTGTTAGAGAGCGACTTAAAACCCAGCACGAGAGTCTGCTCCAGACATTTTCCTGATGGAAATGTTAAGAATTTACCAAGTATGAGTATAGGTAAGTACAGCATTTGGATTTTCTGTGTAGCATTGTCTAGGTCACTGCTACAGTGCTGTTACTAGCTAGCATATATTGATTGAAGGTCATAATCTATTATAGCACTACTGTTTTACTGGTATTAGCTAATAAAGGCTGACCTACCTTTTATGTTACAGCAGGGTAAAAACCTTGGAGTGAGACAAAATTTGGTTGCTGATCACCCGTACATAATTCAATATAAGTATTTTGTATTATTCATGGTATAACATAGGTAGACGATTTGCGTCACCTGCTAAGCCTGGAACCAGAGCAGAGCGTGCCAGAGGAAGAGCTGATGAAAAATATATCAGGGAGCACAGTTTGACTCCATCTACAAGTTCTCGTGCCAGTAGATCTATTACTCCTTTTTTATCACCATCAGAGCCATGTTCTACAACTACATTTGCCGCATCAGATGATCCAGGAACAGCTCACAGTGGGGAGGACACTCACAAGGAATCTGAGGTGATGGATGCAGTTTTATTGGCTCGCATTGAAATGCTAGAAAGTGAGAATTTAAAACTAAGGAAAGAGTCCCTCACAAAACAGCATTTTCGTATTGAAGAGATTCAAGATGATGATAAGCTTATATCCTTTTATACAGGATTTGTTTCGTTTATGGTGTTTTCTGCTTTTTTTGAGTTTTTGGGCCCAGTTGTTCATCACCTTAATTATTGGGGGTCAAAAGAAAAAACTTCTAACAGAAGTCGTCGTCGCAAATTGGACTCCAAAAATCAGCTCTTTCTAGTTTTAGTAAAATTGAAGCTTAATTTAAAACTTTCAGATTTATCGTATAGATTTGGATTGTCAACGTCTCAGATATCTCGTTACATAACTACATGGATTTGCTTTTTATATCACCATCTAAAGGAAATAGACTGGATGCCGTCAGTAAAGCAGGTTAGAGGAACTTTACCGACTGTCTTTCGTGAAAAGTTTCCATCCACGTATGTGATCATTGATGGTAGCGAAGTGTGTATTGAGACCCCGTCTGATTTGGCTATGCAGTCCTCAACATGGAGTCAATATAAACACCACAACACTGTTAAATTTTTAGTTGCATGTACTCCTAACGGAGCCATATGTTTTGTCTCTCCAGTCTACGTAGGTTCTATATCCGATGTTGAGCTTACCAAAGTAAGTGGCTTCCTTGATACACTTAAAGACAAGCCAGGTGTGTCTATCATGGCTGATAAAGGGTTTACAATAAGAGATCTGCTGCAAAAAATTAATGTAAACCTAAACATACCTGCATTTCTTAATGAAAAACAGTTATCAGCTGAAGATGTCGATAAAAGTAGAAAAATAGCTTCAGTCAGGATTCATGTTGAACGTGCCATTGGAAGAATAAAAACTTTCCAGATCTTGAAAGGAATGATTCCAATCTCTATGGCTCGATTAACTAATCAAATTATTTTTGTGTGCTGTTTTTTAACTAATTTTTTTCCAGCTCTGGTACCATTATCTAGAAGTAGCAAGGAGGAAAGTGTTGAAGAATACTTCCAAAGACTCTCTGATTCAGAAATTTCGGATATGGACTCAGATTCTTCATCTGAGTAGCTAATAAATCATTCTGTATAACTTTTTTTTTAAATTTAATATAAATAATAAGCTGGGGTTAACAATGACTCCAGATGGGGCCACAACAAGGTCTGTTTTACCCAGGCTATGCTGATATTTAATATATTCCTCTAAAGCATGCTTTTCATTTTCTATTCCATAATTTATAGCTGGAGTTGATAATGACTTCGGTTGAATAATCCTTAATACCAAGCTATCTGGAGGTGTGTCTGCTTTGCGGGAAAGAACTGCACCGAACAAAGATGATGTTATGCGATATCTTCGCACTGAAAACCAAAGATCTGATTTTCGTTGGTCCCGTGTGTCTCGTTCTATTTCACGAGATTTCTCAGATGTAATCTTGAGAGTCTCCTTAAATTGTAGAAAGGTATCTTTCAATGTTGACTTGCCAGGAATACTAATGTCATCAGAACTCAATTCATCACTTTGGAACTGAGAGACAAACAATAGGGAAACACAGAGTTGCTCCCCTTTCAACTTTCTTAGCAAATCTGGAAGAGACCGTGATGATGCTCCTTGAAATGATTCTGGCCGGGGATCAAAATCTTCTACTTGCCTGATCTTCTTCTTGTTAGGCTTCGCATAATCGTGCTTTACAAAAGTAGCATCTGCAATGCGCAATGTACTCTCCTTGCGTTTCTTAGGAGGTTTCCAACGACATGGCTGTGAAGTGCAGGGTAAAGATTCCTCATCACTATCTACGTCCTGCAATGGTGATCTGAACGCTGAAGGTACATGGAGAGCTGACAATGCATGGAGTAATGCTGATACATGGGTACAGCTTGCTGATTTACTAAGGAAAAAATATAAAATCATAATAATAAAATTGATATCCTACAAGATAGCTGTGAAACACATACCCTGCAGTACATTCACACATAGCTAATTTGATACAAGCTACATCTCCTTCACGTGCCAAAAAAATATATGTATTATAGACTCCAGTCTTCATTGATGGCTTCATCTTGCTCCTCATGTGGCAGCATATTGGATTGTTGGTGTTCACTTGCAGTTCATCAACTCTACCGGAAGCCCAGTGTGTGTAGCCACAGGACAATGCACGAAATGCACCCTGCTCACCAATACGGCCAACATGTCCAGCCAAGTAGGTGTACACTAAACCTATTGCATAAAAATAGTAATAATAATAACAGAAGCAACAACAATAATAACATTAAAACAATTATAATAACAATAATAATTAATGATAAAAAATAAAAAAAGCCAGCTAGACTTTACCTTGGGAGACACGAGGAATGGAATCAGCAAGTGTCTGGTAATTTTCTTCTGTTACTGTTGTCCATCCGGCAACTGGTGGAGTTTGAACAGATGGAAGTACTACTTGCTTGCCAGATTCACTTAGTCTCTTATATTTTTTATAAAGAAATGAACCATCCACATCTACAACTGCTACTCCATCAGACTCTTCTTTTCTAATTCTATACCATGAATCATCAAGAGTCTGAAAAAAACAACTATAAAAGTAGCTAAGAGGAGCTCACCTATCAACCAAGTCCTTTTTCCTGTTAGAAGTAGGAACCTTGATGCCTCTACACAGCAGCCACCAACGTAGAGCAGCGACAGGGTGCCTATCTAATGGCTCGGACAGCTCAGCTCCAGGGATGTCTGCCGCTGTTAGCACAACTTCTTCCATGGTTGTGGAGCACCCCTCTCCCCCACTTTGAACGCTCATATCTATCGAACCACTTGCTCTAAAGCTACAGAACTTGTCTTGATCTTCACACTTTTATTCAAAATTTCATTTGACACACATATAAATAGAACAGCAAGTCAAATATGCCAAGTGGCGGCAGCGGCGGGAGTTTTAAACTCTCCAGTTGCAGATCTTCCATAGACTCCAATACATTTTTCGTGGGCATCCGGGCATCCAAGCGCGACGTCACAAACCAATTAACATTCCTATCCTTACACGCAAGTGGCCTATTGAACAGCGATTTTTCCTATACATTTTTGAATGGAAAACGTACGTGCCATATTATTATTATTATTATTATTATTATTATTATATTATTATTATTATTATTATTACTATTATTATTATTATTATTATTATTATTATCATTGTGATTAGTTGGGGGAACCTGGTATTAGATTCTTACTAGTGATGCGCTCTAATAGCACAAAATAGCGAAGCGAGCGATGCATGTTCCCTGTAATTGCAGCTAGTCCAGGCTACAAAATACTGTCAAAGTGAGAAAACAATAGTGGTGGCTTTTTTCTATGATGAAGGCTCCTGGTACCGTAATCCTCAGGAATAGTCTAATAAATAAATTAGGAACATTTAATGGCTTTTCAAAGAGAAAGATTCTTTACTTTGCTACCTGTTTCTGTTTCGTTTTAGCTCTCCTCCTCCTTGCCCTGTTTTTTTTCATTTCTTATCTCTCTCCTTACTAATTTTTCTTCTGGAGTTTCTAACGCCCTCAAAGCTCTTGACCGAGCGTTTCAAACGTTTTGTCTCTCTTTCGCAGAATTTGTTTTACTGGGCATCGCTACTTCGTACGGCGGGTAAACAAAACAAAATGTTGCTAAGAAGGTTACCCGGCCCGCGCAAGCGCGTAGGAGAAAATTTGCACACGTACGCCCACGCAAGAACAAAAACAATTCCTAGACCTAAATATATATATATATCGCGAACTCATTAGAGAGTCAGCTCCGCTCGCTTCGCTGAATTAACTGGTTTTGATATGTTCCTCTATCTCCTTCACCACACTCACTATTAAAGCACTGGCCAGGGAGAAGCGAGTGGTATGTGGCAGAGTTCAGTCAAATACATTGTAATTGCAATTAAATACATTTTTTGCAGTAATTTCAATGTAATTGTATTTGAGTAAGTCTGAGCTCTAATGTGTTCAAATACTAGCAAAATTTAGAATTGCAAAGTTTGGAATACGTGCATTGCAAATACAAAACAGAAATGAAAAGAGGCGAGAGAAAGTATGGGCAAGTCCCTCAAAAATTACTGGGGAAAAAGAAAGTGGAAATACCATTTGGATATTTAATTGGAGGTCACTGTGTGTGCGCGCGCATGTGTATGTACATGTGTGTGTGCATGCATGTATATGTACATGTGTGTGTGCGCATGTGTGTATGTGTATATGCGTGTGTGACAGCAGATAACGTATGTGACATACACATAACACTGTTTTTGTTTGTTTTTTGTTATAGTTGTGTTTACAATGGTTGTGTTGTTTTTAGATTATTGAGCTACAGCAAATGATTTTTTGATTTATTTATTTATTTATTTTTTTAGAGAAAAGAACACCATCAGTTGAGGCTGTCTAAATATTGATACGTCGCACCAGGACAGTGGCAGCATCTGGGATCACTCCAGCACTGTCCTGGAGTGATCCCAGATGCTGCCACTGTCCTGGAGTGATCCCAGATGCTGCCACTGTCCTGGAGTGATCCCAGATGCTGCCACTGTCCTGGAGTGATCCCAGATGCTGCCACTGTCCTGGAGTGATCCCAGATGCTGCCACTGTCCTGGAGTGATTCCAGATGCTGCCACTGTCCTGGAGTGATCCCAGATGCTGCCACTGTCCTGGAGTGATCCCAGATGCTGCCACTGTCCTGGAGTGATCCCAGATGCTGCCACTGTCCTGGAGTGATCCCAGATGCTGCCACTGTCCTGGAGTGATCCCAGATGCTACCACTGTCCTGGAGTGATCCCAGATGCTGCCACTGTCCTGGAGTGATCCCAGATGCTGCCACTGTCCTGGAGTGATCCCAGATGCTGCCACTGTCCTGGACTGATCCCAGATGCTGCCACTGTCCTGGAGTGATCCCAGATGCTGCCACTGTCGTGGAGTGATCCCAGATGCTGCCACTGTCCTGGAGTGATCCCAGATGCTGCCACTGTCCTGGAGTGATCCCAGATGCTGCCACTGTCCTGGAGTGATCCCAGATGCTGCCACTGTCGTGGAGTGATCCCAGATGCTGCCGCTGTCCTGGAGTGATCCCAGATGCTGCCACTGTCCTGGAGTGATCCCACAGCGGCAACCAGTTACGAGTGGGATCACTGCAGGATGTGTGTTCTGATGAGTGGAAATTCTGGATATCTGATTTTGGGTTCTTCATGAAGGACTAATACCAACATGTTTTTGTAAACAAACAATGGCCATGTTGTAATGTAAAATAATTATTGTCATCTATAATTTGGCTCATTGAATGATGTTGTAGAAATGACACAAACATTATATCCATAAAAGCCAATAATTAGTGGGAGGGGGGAGGGGGGGGGGCAAAGATCTGTGATGCATGGTCTCAGCATGGCACAGTTTATGAGTACATTGTAGGAGGTGAATACCCAAACTAATGTTGGGGTTAGATGAAATCCTAAGAGTTCTCTGACATGCGCAAAAATTGATACAGTAGAACCTCTAAACTGAGAACAATTTGGGACCTAAGGAGGGGGAGATGGGCCATACATTTTCTATTGGAATGCGGGTAGGGGAAGTTCACTATACAGAGGTAATTTACTTAGAGAGTTCACTATCAGAGGTTTCACATGCTCACTTGGTGCTGCTTATAACTGCTGCATGGTAGTCCTCAAATGGTGCATGGGACGATTGCTTGCACATAGTTCCTGATGTTACAAATACTGTTTTTGGCCACTTAGTATTATTATAACTGTACCAGGTTAACTATACCGGGTATATTATTACACACCAAAATATTCCGTAAATGCATTTACAGTTGAATATTATTTAACAGTGAACTCTGTAACGAGCAACACCATGCAATGGATATATTACACCAGTGTATGTAAAAGTCATACACATTTGTTATACACATAGTATATTCCAGTGACTTTTATCTTACTTACGTCACCAGTGTGTATATTTTGTAAGACTGTATTACTGGAGTACTGTGCATTACCTTACACCAGGTATATACCATACTATGTGTACTAGGTATGTTGCTGGAGTATACCCTATGTATTCTTGATGATGTCTTACCACAGCATGCAGTGTATAGATACTATGTATACTACAGTGAAGCCTCTCTACAAAGGCCATGCTTGGGGTCAAGTCTTTTGACCCTTGTAGAGAGTTTGGCTGCTTTCAGAGTTTATTTTTTTTATTGTAGTAGATCACTGTGGTCCATTTACGCTGGCTGTTGTTAAGAGTCGAGTTGTTCTTCAGAGTCCCTTTGTAGAGAGGTTCCACTGTATATGTATTCCAAATGTTTTCTTAATAACATGATATATAGAATTCTTTGACAGTAATACTGATCACTTTTAGCTAGCTATGTGGTAAAAAAATTAATAATAATAAAAAGTCTAAAAAAGTTTTGAAGAGTTTGATGAAGCCACTATCCAGGGCCACGCTTGATGTGCTGTCTGTCACCATCCCGAGCTACTCTGGTTTCTGTCATAGCTGCAGTCCTCATCAAAGCACCACTTACTACTCACCTTCTTCCCATAATGAGCCAATCGGTTTCTGAGGATAATAAAAAAAAATTACAAAAATTGGCTGTAAACAATACCACACTTGCATGAAGTATATCTGGCGAATAACATGAGATAACTTTGTAAAAAAAAGTGCCAATCCACGAACAAAGTAACTCAACTATCACAATCACTCGCCACACACAACTTCAATTCTGACAAATCATACGGGTCTAATCACCACGAGATAAGGAAAAGATGAGAGCACAAAAATTTGCAAAAACAATAGGAGAATTGAGTAATTTAAATGCTACTAAATGTCATTTGATGCAATACAAAAGAGCGAAAGACAAAGGGGGAAAAAAAGAAAGGAAAAAAAAAAAAAAAAGGAAAAAGAAAAGAAAAAAGAAAAGAACATGAACACAAAGCAAATAAACACACAATTTATTAATCAGAAGTAAGCTGATCTTTTATCGAAGTGAAATTTTTTTATGAAGAATAGCACACATGCAACAATATAAACTTGAAGTGACAAAGTGCATTACACACAACAAATAAACAGTAACAGCAACAAACAAACAAACAAACAAAAAGTGTTATATAGAGCAAGTCGCCTGTAACTCTTGTAGACCATTCCGGTTCTATTATCAACCGGCATAGTTTCTGGACACCACGGAAAATTAAATTTATCAATTGGCATAGCGTACAGACATTCACAAAAACACCCAAATAGTAATACTAAGTTATGTAATACTTGCTATTTTTTTGTTCGTCTTTTGCTAGGAAGGAGTGGCCACACTGTGCTTGTGACTTGTGGGGACAACACACTGCCAGGAAGTTTTTTGGATGATTAAGGTCAAGAGCATATTAGCCCGCACGATTACAATGATATTTCCATATTATAAATTATTTACTTTTTCAAAAAGTTGCACCACTCAAATGAATGTTAATACTCCACAGCTTATTTTGATGGAACTTTGTCATAGGAAGGAAGAATAGTATGTGTGTGTGTGTGATATGTGTGTGATGTGTGTATGATGTGCGTGTGTGGTGCGTGCTTGTGATGTGTGTATGTGTGTGATGTGTGTGTGTGATGTGTGTATGTGTGGTCAATAATTGGCAAGGAACATATGCCATGGGACGTGTCGAGCTCCACTACAAAACAATTTCATATACACAAAAACACAGACTACAAAGATATTTGTAATACAAACAACAAATTATTCATGATCCTATATAATTGCAACTTTATGATGTATTGTATGCGGTTTCATACAGGATTTTTGTTTGGGAGGGGGGTGGGGCTCCGAGTGTACTTCGCCAGGTTCGGCATCTTCTCCTTCATCACTGGAAGACTCTGCTCCTGTTGCCTCATCTGCGTCCTCTTCACAATCGGGTTGGTGACTGCATACACATCTGGTCCTAGTAGTACATTCTGGTAAAAAAAAATTAAATTTTTTTTGAAAATTTGAAATTGTTCAACAAACCACAACCCACTTTCAAACCTCAAAACTCAATGAAATATATATATATATATATATTATAGCTAAACAGCTTTCTCTATCTCAATAATAGCTATAAATAAATTGTCAGTATCAGAGTTGACGGGTCTGGTCCACCAACCCTGATACAGGGCCTCCTATAGCCCTAGATGTCGTCTCCCTCCTCTCCGCTTGATCCTGAGTCGCTAGAGTCAGTATCAAGCAAGTCTAAAACTTCCACAGCAACTGTAACTGGTAGACGCCATCTTTCCAAACTGACTTCGAAAAAAATTTTTTTTTTGCATAGTTACCTGGATCACACGACATGCTCACTTTTTTCCTATGATGTAATAAGCATCACCTAAGACTGTACGTAATGGGGAGGCCCCCAGTTGAACTGGCAATTTTATAAAAAAAAAAGAAGACAGTAAGTCAAACCGCAAAGTCTTGGTGGGCAAAGAAGCGGTTGTTTCAATGTGTTATGGAAGGCTACTGGGCTCAAGCAATTTTTCGCTGCTTCTACAAAACTGGATCCATAAATGAAGCTGCTGTGAAGAAGGTAACTTTTAAAAAAATTCGACGGAAAACCGATGCTTTTTTTTTTTGCCGAGGAAGAAATAAACGCAACTGCTGTGAGGTACTGCCGAAGCAGTCCTGGCTGAAAGCTATTTTAAATGCTTCTCCAATGCATTGGGCACCTGTATATGCAATCTGAAGGGTCTAGCTATAAAGTAACTATTTTTTAAAATTCGGAGAAGCAAACTGGTCTTCACCCGCTTTTAAGCGGGATCCGGAACGAAAGGGTTAAAAAAAAGAAGAAAAAAAAGAAAAAAAAAAGACACCTTCAGTCAGATAAGTTGACTCTAGTAGTAACTAGACTTCTGAGAGACATTCAATGAAACAGTGTGCTGTGTATTAATCATTGAAACCACAATGAATCTAAATTCTTATCACAATGTTTCAACTTCATGCCACCACAAGGATAGATAATTTTTACTTTTTGTTATTTTGGTATAATTTATTTGTGCTATTCTTGTAGCACACACACGCACACACACACATACACACACACACACACAAGTTTACTGGATATACCAACACAAGATTTATATAGTATTTTCTTCATGACTTGACTATTGGACAAAAAATTTTCAAGGGGTAATCAAATAAATTTCCTAGGATAACAAGATTGGTAAACCAATGGATTATGTATAAGCTAAGCCGTGTTTCCAAAACCTATACTCTGCTTTATTGAAGCAAGTTAAAAATTTGTATGATCGTTTTTGCACTATCCCCGTAGCGTTTAATGGTCAATACAAGGCCTTAGCTTGCTGATATATAGCTATGGGAGAGTTTCTAGATAGAAAATATCTGTGAATTGACGGAAAAGCTTAACCGTTTAAAAAAAACCCCGTTATAGTAAACGGTGTCGGCCGTTTAGTCCAAACGGTACGGAACGCAACGATAAATTCTACGGTAAAAAAAACACCATTTTACGGCCTTACTACGGAACGGAATGTGAAACATTTTTGTCTCCTACTGTATACTCAACATGATCACTACAACACTTGTAAGTTTACTCTATACCTCCCAGTACATGGTACACTTCTTATAGTCAGTACTACAGAGGGACCCTCACTGCTACAATTTGTAATGTTGGACCATTTTTCCTGTCAAAACCTGCTATCTAGGTCGACAACTAGCTAACACAAAAAAGCGAGGGTCAAAGTACAACATGACAGATATGTCTACACGCAAACCAGTATGAGCTACAGGCCTTGGCATAACTTCAATATGGTTGTTGAAAATGAAATGTGTTTACACATTCATTGACGACGAAAAAAATATAGTGCTGCTGGGTCTGTATGCTTTTATAAACTAGTGATGTGCCTGAGCACAAATGGCGAGCGAGCCTAAAGTTATACTATTGTTAAACGATTGATTTACATTCATGCTATTAAAAAAAATCGAGATTTTGAAATAATGTATATAAGGTAAGGGGGATTCAAAGCCATAGTAACCACACCCTACAACAGTTTGAATTGGAAAAAAAAAAAAAAAAAAAAAGCATGAAAAACAAAACAAAAAAAACAAGTCACATTATTTAAGTGTTTCATTTGTGATATTCATTAGCTAAGTAGTAGTTGTAACGCATAATACTTTCACACTTAACTGAACATACCTGTGCAAGGCTTACCTTCGTGGTTAGTCTAGTGGACAATAAATTGTCAAGTAAAGTAGTTCATAGGGCTTATAAATGTCAAATCGCTATTAACTTACCACCACCACTAACTCGAATAGAAATGGAACTCCCGAAAGTTTTTGAGTTCTAACTGTACCCGCAAAATAATTCAAAGCAGTAAACAATTCAAATTTAGGGTGATAAGGGTAATGATCGATAAACCAGAGGAATCTGTTTAGTGAAGTTTGGGACGGGGTCAAACGCCGAGTTAACACAAAAATACGAGAGGGCCAAAGTACTAAATGACACAAACATCCCCGATTTTCAATTGCGTTACCCCTGTAAGTGTCTCGCTCACTTCAATCGCTCGCCAATAAAACAAGAAGTTCAGGCGTTTAGGTCTGCTCCAATTAGCTTGGACCCGCCACTCACTGCTCGGCAGATCCATTTCTTTATTTTATCAAGACAATTTACCAACTTATGTAATTAGTGGCGTGGGCAAAAATAGGGGGCTGAATGTTTCATATTAACCCTTTACCTGTCAAAGCCGAGAATTCTCGGTGCGCGAAGTACCCGCGCTAAAAAATATTTTAAAAGACTAACGACGTGAAGTTACGTTAGAGTATACGTATAAAAACACGCGTCTTGAGTTGCTCTATGACGTAAAATTGTTTATAAATAGCATAAAAGGATGTTACTAAGGCCTAGGTTAAAAATAAACTAGACCGTTGATTAAAAAAATAACAAAATGGCCGAACGGTTTACCGCGGTGGAATTGGTGGATATGTTGGAGAGGCTCCATCACTGAGGCTGTCCAATGAGTCATCCAGCATTGCTACATCATCAACTTCATCAGAAGTTGAGCTGCTAGTGCTTCCTTCGTAGTCAGAGGGGGCCACTACTGTCTCAGACAGAGTACCAAGGTAAGAAAACATTCTGTCATCCTCAAAATCACTTTCATCGCTTCCTGAGATGTCGCAACTGTCTAAGTTGCACCACCAGTAAGTATGCTTTGTTGCTACTAACATGATTATTGTTGTTTTTTTGGCATAAGACTAGTTATGAACCAATTGTTTAGCTACACTTTTACTAAACCACCAACTAAGTGGTTGTGGTAATTCAAATTTCGAATGCAGTTTATACTAGGCTAATTATAAGGTAAAATTATGTCATGATTTGTTGGCACTAACTTTGTTTGATTTTGACATGAGACTACTTGTGAACTAATTGTTTGGCTACATTATTGCAAAGGCCACTAGCTGGGAATTCAAATTTTTAAATTTAGCTATTTATAAAGTCAAAATATGTAATAAAATTTAGATGCTGGTGTCAATGATGGTGGTGAGTCAAGTGATGGTGCTCAGTCAAGTGATGGTGCTGAATCACATGGGGAAAGAGAGCGATCCCCATTGGAGAGTAATAATATGAATCTCTTAGAACATATAATCATTTTGTATTTTTTTTCTCCACATTTTTTATGGTTATTTTTTTATGAAATCATGGTTTTCACTTATTGTTCTGCTTTGATACACATTCAGTTTAATTATATAACAATTTTTCATATTTCTATAATTGATTTAGCAAGAAAATACAAAAAAATAAAACAAATCGGTTATTAATTTTTGTGGTTTTGTTGCTAGGCAACCTAATTAATGTGGTCAAGTGTAAAATTAACTGATAATTACAAAAATGTATGGTTGCTAGGGATTTTGACCAATATTTATTTTTTTTATGAATTTTTAAATGCATTCACTGAATCATTGGAAAAAAAATTGACAGGGAAAGGGTTAATGAGTAAAAAATAAATAAATAAACAAGAGCTAATTTTCGCTTTCTAACAGCCAATATCTAACTGGGTTAAGTTTCAATTAATATAATATTGGCTATTTGAACGAGAACATTTGCTATTATTATCTTTAAGCTGAGAATGACTGAATCATTAAAAAAACCTTAGATTATACTATTAAATATCAATTCATCTAACCATCTGATTTTGCCTATTCCTCTATTCCTGTTGAAAATTCTGCCAAGACGTCAAAGGTATCTTGAAAAGTCTTCACTGATTCAGTGTTTCTGGTATGCTTTATCTTCTACTATTTCTCCTTCACACAATTCTAAACCAAATAAATAAAATAGCCATTCTATACTAAGCCATATCTTCATAACTTACTACTACTTGTTGCACAGTTAAGCCAGTATCATCAGCAGCTTCTTCCAACATATGCTGACATGCCTATGCTTCACTGAAACACCAACTCCTAATAGAGTATTTAAATGGGAAGTCTGAGCAACACTAAATGCTTTCCCTAACCTTTCCAGCGACGTCTGAAGCGCGACCGCAGCTATAACAGCTCAAAACCCACGCTCTGTAAGGCTTGCGGCTTCCCAATGGCAGTGAGGGCAAAATGGAGCTCACTGCGTGGTAAAGACTAGGGGTCGGAGTAGTAAGTGTGGCTTTAATAGGCACTTTTTGGGGGTGACGACCCGTGTACAGCTGGAGCCAGGAGAAGATTCCGAGTTTCATGCCCGATACTTCGCTCTCAAGGTTACTATGGGGGCTGGGTGATTCGTGCCAAAATTAGACGCTCGCGTTACGCCGGCTACGACCATGAGATGCATGCTAAAAGACCAAGACATGCAAGCTAACCGAGCGTGAGATGAAAGCTACTAGCATGAGATGAAAGCTACTAGCCTGAGATGAAAGCTACTAGCCTGAGATGAAAGCTACTAGCCTGAAATGAAAGCTACTAGCCTGAGATGAAAGCTACTAGCCTGAGATGAAAGCTACTAGCCTGAGATGAAAGCTACTAGCCTGAGATGAAAGCTACTAGCCTGAGATGAAAGCTACTAGCCTGAGATGAAAGCTAATGGCGTGAGATGAAAGTTACTAGCTTTGAGAGTCGAATTTGAAGAGTGAGATTTAAGTTTGGGGCGCTAGATGCAGGCTTTATCTATGCTTTAGCTAACTAGCTATAAACACGAGGTGCAAGTTGGGAAGACTGGACTAGCTTCTCCAAGTTTGTCGTTGTTGTTTCTGTTGATACATCAAGAATGGCTACAAGGAATATTCAAGGAGTTTCTGGAGAAATTTGTGGTACCATATATCAGTTAGTAACACAATATGATGAATCCAAAGATCCCTGTGACCTAGACTTTTTAATTTTCAAGCTACACCAGTTTTACAGAATTTTGTGTGCCTCAGACATTGAGGATAATGTACTAGAAAGTGTAAGTCAGTGCCTTTCACAACTTCAAGAATTGCAAAGGAGCCAACCAGAAGTTGTCAGATATTTACCAGAACTTTTATGTGGAGGGCGTGGCAGACCAAAATTTCATGTATCCTCTGAGCAACTGGAACATTTATTAAAGATTGGATTGAATTGTTCTTCAATCGCATCATTACTTGGTGTGTCACTTCGTACTGTTCGCCGTCGAATGTCTGAGTTTGGGTTGTCAGTCAGAGAATATTACACCAACATCAATGATTCACAACTAGATTTCATTGTGGAAGGAGTCAAATTGTCATTTCCCAATTATGGCTATCGAATGTTACGAGGACATCTTCGGGGTCTCGGTATCATTCTAACCCAGCAAAGGGTAAGAGAGTCCTTGAATAGAGTCGATCCATGTGGAAGTGCTGTTAGGTGGGCTTCTTCTATTCAGAGGAGGAGATATCATGTGGAAGGTCCATTGTCACTTTGGCACATTGATGGGAACCACAAACTTATAAGGTAGCTACAACAATTGTATTTAAAGCTTTTAATTTTAAAACTTTGGAAAGCACAGAGCAAGTTAAATTTCTACTGAAACCCAAGTGATACATTAAGTATACATGTTTTTATGTACAATTGCACTACATGGCCCTAGCTATTGGTACAAATTCTTATTGGGTGTACCGTGGCTAATAATTTCGCTAGCTAACTTTTTTCCCATTGCTGTTTTTTTATTTTTATCTCTCTTTGTTCTATCTGATTTGCCTTTTTTAAGCTAATACTTTGAAAGTAACAATTGCGTTGTTACTAAAAGCTGTTCAAACGATGACTGCAGTTGAGCACATATACTGGGCAATATAGAAATTATTTTTCAATTAGCTACACTCAATTATCATAAATTGAAAATGTAGCTAGCTGGCTAAGTGGCTTTGAAACCTACTAATATATAGCACCAAACAGGGTTCCATCATAATGTAGTAGCTACATGCTAGGTTTCTGTTTTTTGATAGTTAGAATTAATTCAGTTTTGCTCAATTATCATTATTATTATTATTTATTTTTTATTTATTTTTATAGCTAGGCATTCATTTGAAAATATAGTTAAGGAAAAGTAGTTATTAACTAATTGCCAATATTGGCTACACTTGAATTTCATGAATATAAAATGATCTAATGGCTAGCTATTTATGTGGGATGTTTTTTTCTGTTCTCATTTATTTATTTATTTGTTTAACCCCTTACTTTGTGCTCTTCTCACCCTCTGCTCCTGTTGCAACCATTTTTTTAAAAGGTTCAATAACTTAATTCACAACTTTCAGCTCATGCTACTTATTCATTTGTTAGATGGCGGCTGGTAATTCACGGAGGAGTGGATGGATATTCAAGAGTTCCGGTGTATCTTCACTGCTCAGGGAACAATAAAGCCAGCACTGGTCTTCAGCAATTTTTAACAGGTGTTACAAGTTATGGCTTGCCGTCTCGTGTTCGTAGTGACAAAGGCGGAGAAAACACTGCTGTTTCAGAATTTATGCTATCACACCCAATGAGAGGAGCAGGAAGAGGCTCAGTGATAGTTGGAAAGAGCGTTCATAACCAAAGGATTGAACGCTTGTGGAAAGATGTATTTGAAGGTGTTTTACTCTTGTACTACAACTTATTCTATTATTTAGAGAGCATAGAAATGCTGGATCCTTCTGATAATGTTAGTTTATTTTGTTTGCATTTTGTTTTTATTCCACGCATTAATCAAAGCTTGAAGGAGTGGAGAGAAGCGTGGATCTGTCATCCACTGTCTTCAGTGAATGGGAAAACTCCACTGCAGCTTTTTTATACTGGACTGCTGAAATTCAGTAGCACATCACAAACATGCATTGCTCAAGAGTTATTTGAAGATTTGCCATCTGTAAGTTTATTAGATTATGAGCTTAGCATTTTGGACTTGTGGTCTATTAACTAGAATCTAACCAGCTAATGGAAATGTATACTGTATTTCAATGTTCATAATTGTGTGCAATTATAGAATTACTTCTGTATACTGTACAGGAGGAGGTAGAGACATTTGGAATAGACTGGGATGAGCTCTTGAACACCATTGATGATGACAGCACCGTACTTGTACCAGAAACTGAATGCCCTATCAACTACGACCATCTATATCAATCTATTGACCCTCAAGCTTCGAGTGATTCGTATGGAATTGATATTTTTTTTTTTAAAACTGTTGAACTAATAAACAATCAATTATCTATCCAGTAAGTTGAATGCAGAAACGATGATCAGAGTTCATGATTTTTTATAATGTTTTTTTTTCCTTCTTTTACAATTGTCCGAAACCTTGAGAACACAAAATATAAAAAGTCATTCTTTCTTTAAAAATATTATAATCCTCTGGAAGGTTTCTTGGTAGCCTGAAAATCATGCTGCACGTAGACACTGTTGGCACCATTAAATCTGAATCAAATTGAATGGTTTTTTCAGCATGTGGAAATCCAAGTGGTGGAATGCAGTCACACCCAGTGAGAAAAATGAAGATGTCCTTCAAACTAGCCATGCCTTCTATACCATCTGCAATAATAATGATAATAATGATGATGATGATAATAATAATAATAATAATAATAATAATAATAATAACACTTGTAATATTTATACTATAATACTTGTAATATTAATAATAACAACAAACTCCAAGATAATGTGGTAGCTAATATTGAACAACAGGTTGGGCATACCTTCACTATCTCGTAAATAAGTGATCCAATTCATTATTGTGCACTCTTCTCTCATTCTGTTATTGGATCCAACTTCTGCATACAAAACAGTGTAAAAATCTTGTATGAAGTCGGCAGTCAGACACTGTTTAGGTGGGATAAATACTTGTCTCATTGTTGATGGATGTTCCTTAATCAACTGGAAAAAGTTAATGTTTGAAACCCTTCAATTAACTGTTCTAATTCTGAATTCGAGCGATAAATAATGAAGTGCCGACATAGTGCTGAAATAATTTCTTCTTTTTCAATAAGCTTCATGTGATAAGAAGATTGTGTAACTCCACAGTTAAATCTGAAACCATACTCATCACTGTCTAGCAGATCCTTCATTCTTGCTTCATTATCACATTCTCTTAACTATATTATAACAATATATCCCATGGTAAAAATTGCTTTCATTGACTTCGTAAGTACAGAACAAGTGTAGAACATTTATTATATTAACTGTGTATGACTACATACTTGATTTAACCAGGTTTAAAAAAAACATATACTAAGACCTTATATGTGACCATTGACGGGAAAACCGGGCACAATGCGGCGCACGTGAACATTGAGAAATGATCAATCGATTTCTTAAAAATGTATTATTTCAAGCCAACAGAAAGGATACAGTTAGGTCTATTATAACGGGAACAACTTAAGCTGTAATGATAAAACTTGGAGAGCTCAATATCTGGATGCCGTCAACTCCGTAAGTCCAAAAATATTTTTTTGAACAGGGCCATGTTGTGCCTGGCTTTCCTGTAGACGGTCACATATATAGTTGCTTATATTTACTCTGGAGATCTTTAACGGCAGTAGAAATTTTTTCGTACAATTGAATAAAAAAATATTTTATTCAAGTGAACTTAAAAGCCTATCTGATAGCTACCAGGCTGCATACAGAAAACATAGCTAAGAGGGGTGAAAACAGGATTTTGTGATATAGAAGGAACAATGAGTTTATATCACTAGTTACTGTAGGTTGCTCTGCTTAAAGATGAATACAGTGCAATATTGGTACATGTTAATAGTTAAGTCATAAGTTCATAAGGATTTTTAGGGGTTTGAAGGCTTCCATGGGGGTAAATACTTGAGAACTTCACTGTGCTCCTTCTCAGGATAATTAAACTATAATTACCTTATTGAGTAATGCCTGAATAGATTGATCTGGAACATCTTCTATATATACATTAAATGTCGTTCCACTTCTAAAAATGTAGTTCACCACTGACTTTGCCAAAAATGCTGGTCCTGGACCTCCATGAATAACAGACAATGCTATAATCTTGCCAATACTCTTGTACACATTTTTGTCCAATGCACTTGTGTTGTGCCTTAACACTCTTTTATCAAGTGGTCCTTCTAATAAATTTTCTTGAGAGTTGAGGGAATTCAAAAATAGCATGAAAAATTCTCTTTTTGGTCCCCCATCGTCTACTGCAGGTTCACCCAAGAATGTAAATCGTAAATGCTTCGATTCGTCAAAAGAGCGCTTGAATGACTGAATAGAATCTTTCCATATTTCATTACGTCTAACAGTAATCCTTTTGCAATCGGTAAAGGGTATTCCAACTACACGCAGCGCTCTTGCCACGCTTGCATCTCACCCTTAGTAGCTTTCATCTCATGCTAGTAGCTTTCATCTCATGCTAGTAGCTTTCATCTCAGGCTAGTAGCTTGCATCTCAGGCTAGTAGCTTGCATCTCACGCTCGGTTAGCTTGCATGTCATGGTCTTTAGCAAACGGCGTAAACGCGAGAGTCTAATTTTGGCACGAATCACCCTTAGTAGCTTTCATCTCATGCTAGTAGCTTTCATTTCAGGCTAGTAGCTTTCATCTCAGGCTAGTAGCTTTCATCTCATGCTAGTAGCTTTCATCTCAGGCTAGTAGCTTGCATCTCACGCTCGGTTAGCTTGCATGTCATGGTCTTTTAGCATGCATCTCATGGTCGTAGCCGGCGTAACGCGAGCGTCTAATTTTGGCACGAATCACCCGCCATAGGTTTCCAGGAATCTTCTTTACGTTCAATCGCAAAATATTCCTGAACCGGGTGCTACATTAGTCAGCTATAGTCTCGCAAGCCAGACCCTTTACCAGAGCGTCTGGCTTGCGAGACTAGGTCAGCTATTGACAGTTGATGAGAGAGTGGGTGGGGGAATTAGAGCATAGATAGCGTTTTCTATCTATGATTAGAGCCACTTTATAGGGAAATTCTCAAGGTTGATCTTGTGAATTTCAAGACTTTTTTGGAATGCATTTCTCATAGACTTCACATCGTCTTTTATACACAAGATCGCCAATTCTCACACATTTCAGTCCTCTCAACTCCTGCAACTTCTGTTGTCTTTGTCCTTGTCACACTCTAAATAATTATCACTACCTTATCCTTAACTTCATGGTATTATTATTACTAAACCGACGATTCTGTACCTAATATATTGAGTAAGGTCTCGGCAAAAGTCTAAACACTATTTAGTGGCTCCGAACAATTTGAATGACAAGGAGGGATCCTAAAAAAGTAATACAAGCGGAATTGGCAACTTTCCACGTGATCACCTCCCAAATTTGAGAATCCAGAGCCTGGCTTTTGTATTTATCGACTCCTCGTCCGCCTCCGACCCTTTACCACCTCCACACAAAAAAAGTAGGAAGGCGGACAATTCCTATAGTCTCGCGTAGCCAACCCAAACCCTTTACTAACCGTGTAAAAGGTCTGGCTATGCGAGACTAGATAATTCCAGCGACTCTAAACAATTCCAGCGAGTCTAAGGCTACAGTGAGAGGTCTAGTGATGCTGTAGTTGTCGAGGCGTGTACTGGTGGTGCATTTCTAACACGCACGCTGACGGGTCTGTCAAGTATGGACAGATTATAAACGTGAGAACTTTTAGGACCGCTCTCAGGAAAGTTTACGGGTTTTGTTACGGTTGTGAATGGACTCTATCGGGCTGTAAATGCTAGTACAACAGTTATAGTAGACTTTTCGTCTTGCTTACAAAAGGTGTCCTTTTATCTATTAGATAACTTGTATAAAATGGCTAGTTAAATTGATGACTTATATAAAAAGGGCTAATTAAGTATTAGAGAGTTTGAGCTCTAAACAAAGGAGCAAAGAGATAGTCTGGCATAGCCGACCCTTTCCTTCCCCACGTCCTCATAATTAATAACCGCGTAGCATCCTGTAACATGAGTTATACTCCATTTGTTCGTAGAAGTTATTTAAAGAGGTAAAGGATCGCCACTGCGAGACTAGGTACAGGGAGAGGGGTCAATCAAATTTATTGAATATTATTAGGGGACAAATTATGTATGATCAATCATTAATTATTCTGAAGCTTTGACTTATATATTTTGAGACCCGCCCTGTCGTTGATCCGCCAAGTCTCGCCTGCGAGACCCTTTATACTTCAGAAACCACAATAACCGCGTAATCAAAACTGTGTCGGTTACAGTTATGCTGACTGTGCAAGATCAAACACATTTTCTTTCGAGTAAAAAGGGTCTGGCTCGCGAGACTAGGATCCACCCCCCGTATGCGACGCACTAAGTAGTTGGCGGGAGCCAGACCTGCAAAATGTCGGCGTACACCTCTTTATACCAGAAATTCGGCACTCAGTTCGACCTTGTTCCACCTCATCTTATAAACCTAAGGATAGGTTCTCTCTCTGATGAGCTACTGAAAGGCTGTGCTCAGGATTTGAAGACAGGAGCAGCTCACAGGATGGTAAGTAGCCCTAAGGACATGCAAGCAAGATTAGCAAGTTTATACCTCCTGCTCTATATAATAGGACCAAGAGGATTCCTACAAGCTTTTTCAATATGGCCCTGAGATTGGAGATCGGAAATACAGGGAAGCAGTGTCAACATTGCTGACAGAGGAATACCAGGCACCTGTAGATGTGTACGTGTTGGTCCGTGTTGGTCCGAGTGCACGTGTTGGTTCAAGTGCACGTCTGTTCACTAGTCTCAGTTTTTTTCTGACACGACATGATATAATGTAAAGTGCTATCCACATAGCCAGCTAGCTATGAGAGGACTTTTCTCATATCCAAGGCTCTTGACTCACCTGCAATGATGGGTGGGGAAGGGTCTGTACTTGAGTACAGTTTCACTGGAGTGCAGTTATCCATAAGTTGCTGGGGTCTTGTCTACTTTATTCCAAACTGTGACAATTAGCTGATATCAGGCCTCTCTTCATTTTTTGGATTTGGTTAAGTGAGATGTGAAACAATAAACAAGTGCTTTGGTGTCAAAATAATGGCAAATTACATTTTTACGCCTTCCTAATGCAGGATTGAGAGGAAGTATTTATAGATTGTGTTGAGATTTTAAATTAATATTATATAGGATCATTGCTATGCGATATTCTTATCTATAGATTGAAATTGAAGCGTAAAATTTAAAAGTTACGGGAAGTTTCGACTCAAGAGTCTTCTTCAACTATGTAGTATTTTTTGTTGAACAATACTCTGAAGCCGAAATCCCTACCCCCCCCCCCCCCACATAATACGACCTTGAAAGTGTATAATGAAACTACTAGTGGGCTTTAATAGAGAGTATAAAACATCTTCAGAATACCTATAAAATAGAGGATGACATTTCAGTCGTTGCTGAACATGCTTTGTTGCATCAATCGAAAGTCAGACCATGTCATAAAGAGTTATAATTTTAGGTATCCAGGTGTTACATTGGACTGGTGGGATTAACATAGGTTGTATATTTGTGTCAGTATAATCGCTGTGGACAGTCTGACCTTATGAAATTGCTAATATTCTATTCCTTTTTCCCCCTTAATTTCATGGAGAAGGATGAGCATATTCTTTTATGTATGTGTGTGTGTGTGTGTGTGTGTGTGTGTGTGGTGCACTCTGGTTACAGAGAAGACATCATGGCTACATCAGGTGCTACTCATGGCCTCCACATGATTGCTCATCTCCTGTTTGCTCCTGGAGACATTGCCTTTGTTGAAAACCCCACCTATTTCCTGGCCAATACACTGTTTCAAAATGATGCTGGCCTGGTGGTTAAGGGAGGTGAGACATAGTGACTGAGTGAAACTTTAGCTGGGAAGGTATGATGAAAGGGAAAAAAATGCACAAGGGAGGATGATGGCAAGGGGCAAGTAGAGTATAGTATACGTTTAGAGTATATATATATATATATATATATATATATATATATATATATGCGTAATTATTATGCATAATTATTATGTATGTTTCTTATTAGAATTATCCATTGATCTCCCATTAGGCCTGAGTATGCTTTACTTTTTTTAAATGAATTAATGTTACTATTATTATTATTAACAGGAAAGTACCCCACCACACAGTGGCATTTGATATACAAACTTTACAAATTAGGAATGCAGTAGCATTCAGTATTTATATCAATTCTTATCCTCTACCAATTGGTTTAATTACGTTAAGTTTCCCTCTCCTGCTTTCTTCCTTCATGAGTCATTTTCTCTCTCATGCTCTTTCTTCTGAGTCGTGAATTCCCTTCTACTCCTGTGTAGTTTCCCAGTCTTTCTGTCCTTCTATGCATAATGGTGGACATCTGTACACTATGTGAAACTTTTGCTTACCCTTTTAATTCAGCTTTTCGCCATCATTTCCTTGCCTATATCACCTGCTTGGTAATTGTCATCATTTCCTAATCGCCTTTACTAAATTGATTTACCCAATCAGTTTTTGACAAAATTTTATCCACCTAGCCAGCTAATAAATTATTCATGAATACACACAATCGTTGTTGTTGTCGCTACTGACACACAAGCGTATTATTTGACATACTTTATGGAAAAGTGAACACGTTTAGTGGTACAGGCAAAAGTGCGAGTTGTGGAGTTGTGACAAAAATTTTGAATTTTTAAAATATTTTCATTTGTATTTTTTTCCCTACCTACCTAATTCAAGAAAACATAAAGATTATCATTTCATATTTTGATTTAATTGCGGAGTTATGTATATGGGGCTGATTGCCTACTTACCAGCTGACTCCAACACAACTTTGCCCAAAGGTTATAGTTTTTATTAACCCTCAGCTCTCATGCGCGAGAGGGCTATAGTAGTCATCCTGTCTGTTTGTCCGTCTGGTCTGTCTCTCTGTCTGTCTGTCTGACTGACTGACTATCTGTCTGTCTGTCATGCTCTGATTTTGGAGATTACTGATAATTAACCATTGATTAAGGTATGAACTTACTCAGAACGAATATTTAGGACCTTTTATTGTGCTACTTTTTTTAATTTCGGACTAATTGTTGAGAAAATGCAAGCTTTCAGCTATTATTATTATTATTATTATTATTATTATTATTATTATTATTATTATTATTATCGTCCCTAATTGTTATTCTTGCACTTAACATTTAGTTCCCATGGACGATGAAGGAATTATTCCGGATGCTCTAGAACAGGCAATATTAACCAATAAAGATTACCATCCTAGGCAGCTGACTGAGAAGAAACCTTTCTGGGGAATTATTTATGTTCTGTCGTGTTTCCATAACCCCCGTGGCATCAACCTACCACCAGGTTGGGACTATAATGTGTGTGTAGCATGTATACCAATACTAATGTGTGTAATTGTCTAATTTAGGTCGTTGTAAACGAGTGGTAGAGTTGGCACGGAAGTACAAACTTTTGGTGATAGCTGATGATGTCTATAACTTACTGTATCATGATAAGCCGCCAATTCGCCTCTTCTCTTATGATAACAAGTACTAGAAATTTTAATCTAATGTCATCTTTTCATTATTTGCAATATAATGTAGAAACGATCCAGATTATGCTGGCAATGTTGTTTCCAATGGAAGTTTTTCGAAGATGTTTGGTCCTGGAATACGATTAGGCTGGATGGAAGCTCCAAAGCGAGTGATTAACACTCTTTTGACCTCTTCTAATGCCAACAGCAGTGGTGGGTGTAACCACACTACCTCAGGCATAATGACCAGTGTCATTAGCCTGGGGCTGCTTCAGGAAAGGGTGAAGTTAGCCAGAACTACATTAAATGTGAGTGTTGTCTTTGGCCTACAATGTATATAAATATAGTACTTACTGCACAAGTCAGAGTGTGATATGACGAAATATTTCACAAACAGGCTAATTTATTTTCAAGAGCCAGAAGCCAGTGAAATTAAAGCCTGAGAGTAAAATATCTAGTCATATCACTCTGATTAGTATAATAAGTGGTTTATTCCATGCTAAATATCTTCACTGAAGTAGTTTGTACTAGGGATTGGTTATTCTTGGTGTGAAATTGGCCTTAAAACTCTCTGGGGGCTCCCCTCACCCCTAGCCTATATTTTAGCAGCTGCTCTAACCCAGTTAGGTAGGCTCCACTATAGGAAGGTAGCTGTAAAAAATCAGGAATAGTGGCAAGCCAGGCCTGGTTGCTATGTAATAGTTAGAGCATAAGCGCTTAGGTACTGGTGGATTTAGTGCACTGAAGTCCAAGGCCCTAGGGCTGTGTGCACTAAATTCACCAGTACCTAAGCTCGCATGCTCTAACTATTTTAGATCCCGTTTACGCATGCCCAGTTGCCACTAGCAACTCTGTTTATCAGCATTTTCGCAGAAATGGCTAAAGGCAAAAAATAGTGCACACTAACCAAGTTAGTACACCTAGTAACAATATAGCAACGGGATCTAATACTACTAGGATAATGAGCTTGCACAATACAGCTGTGAGATAACACCAGGTGATAACGGTTGAGTTATCTCAAGGGTCACATACCTAAAACTAACATTGTGAAGATATCTAGTGTGGAATATATATATATATATATATATATATATATATAATATAGTACTTATTACATGAGTCAGAGTGTGATATGGCAGAACATTTCATGAGCAGGCTAATTTATTTTCACGAGCTAGAGGCGAGTAAACATAAAGCCTGGAAACATTTGTTTATTTTATTATCTAGATGTTATTGTGGATTAGGCCCAATGTGAAGCACTTTGTGAGGCCATCAGGACTGAGATCCCGGGTGCTACATTCATTCGTCCTTATGTAGGGTTGATTTGTAGAATGCAGTTTGACTGTACATAATTGGCATTGTTTGATTGTAGGGAGGATTTGTTGTGTGGACTAAACTCCCAGAAGCCATAGATGGAAAAGGTAAGCACTAGCTATAAAGTGTCTCTTGTCTGGCCCTTTGTGTTTATGCATCTGTAAACTGGGCAAAAGTTGAGCTTTTGTGGTATTCTGGTGGTAACTTGTTAGTGAAGTAGAGCACTGATAATCTATTGGTCTATCGTTTATCGGTTTATCAGCCTATTTTTTCGATATCGGTATCGGTCGTCAACACTACCCGCTGTACCGATATAATTAACCGATAGAAAAAATTTCATACTTACCGCGTGGACACTGAACGGATGAGTTCTACTTGCTCTTAGACGGCGTAAAGACAAAGAAGCTTAACTACGATGTCTAAAAAGAGGTCACCAATTTGGCACTACTTTGTTTCTGGCACACGGGTGTTTTTTAGCGGACACTTAGCGTTTAATAAAATTCACGGTGCTATTTCCGGTAGAGCTATGAATATTTAATTAGCTCAATGGCTGATGAGCCCAAAATCCATTCCAAACCTGCTCTCCAATTCCACAACAACCCACTAGAAATAGTTGACAATATTACATTCCAGTTCCAGACAAGTCTAGGGTGACCTTTTGGCTATCTCTGCGCATGAATAAGAGTGGCTAGTACACCACCACGCAACCACTTCCTCGTGTGAAGCGGTTTTCAGATTGTACTCTCCAGGGGGTACCTCTCCTTTCACCCGCCAGACTAGGCGCCTCCAGGAAGTGCTTCAGGACAGGAAACCAGAGTGAATTGGGACACCACAGATAGATTTAGACAAGTATGTTAGAAATTGAATGGCACTATTTTTTTTTTAAACAAAAAATCCAATTAAATGTAGCAATAAATGACAGCTGTAGCATCAGATATAATGGAGTTCCACTTGCAACAGCTCCTGAAACACTGCAGGATATGTGGAAAGCGGTTGTCTAAAGCTAAGTGTAGAACTTCTGTGTTCGATTGCAGTAATTTCAGGGATAATCTGTTGATGACCTTTGGGGTTGATGTGAATTTGGACGATATCCAAGTCTGTCCCTTGAAGTTCTGCAAGCCTTGCCATGCTGTTATGAGCCGTGCAGTGAAGGCTGCGAATGAGGGAACACCTTACACTCACACAGTCACTCCAATGATATGGTCTACACACACAGACAACTGCCAAGTAATTATTAATAATTTTAATAATAACAAAAATAATAATAATGTAACCAAAATTTACATTTTAGACTTGTGTCCACTTTGAGACTGTTGCTAAGGGTGGTGGCCAGAACCGCAAAGGAACAAAAAACAGAGGTAGACCATCTGGAGAGACACCCAAGGCATTGCTGGAGTATTTGCGGAGTATAGCACCTCCATCCCATATTCTTGAGGAGGATCCTACACCACAATACCACACATCTGGTTCAGCCATGGATAAACTTTGCTGCCCTATTTGCACATACTTTTTAAACCAACCACTCCAAATTTCATGTGGAGCAGTTGTATGCTTAGACTGCTGTTGCAAGTGGATTCGATATTCTTCGTCTCTTTCTTGCCCTTGTTGCCACAACCATTCTCTGGGAAGGTCTACACTCAACTCTCCATCACCGTTGATAATATCTTTACTAGATGACCTTCTAATCAAGTGCAAGAGAGATTGTAAGAAAATTGTACATGCTTCCCACTACAGAGCTCACCTTTCCAGTAATTGTAAGGAGCATTTCCATCAAGTGCTTGACTCTGCATCCAGTGTCACCATTGAGGATGTACTAGCAAAGCCAATCACATCCCCCACCACACCAGCAGAAATTAAAGCTACAGGGCATCTTGTCCGTAGAATTATGGAACAGAATTCTGGGTGCAGTAGAAATAAAGCTGTTGTCAAAGTTCCAACTCGTGGTCAGGTAACTTTATACTTTAGACATAAAGCACAAACATATAAATCAATGAAATACAATATTTAGCCCATCACCTTGATACCAGTCACTGGATGCCGTGTTCGAAGTGGTGAGGCGTGTCAGAGAACACGGAAGCGTCGCTGCATGGAGATTGGCAGAATACGCTCTATAGCCAGTGGAGGAGACAACCACATACAGTTGGAATCTGAGGTCAAGGCACTCACCAAAGAGGAGAGGGATGAACTTCTTCACCAAGCTCAGCTTCCAGTAGTTATCCCCACAGAGCATGTGCTTGCTATGAAAGCTGATCTGGCGTTGCCATGGAATAAGCTGAGAATTTTGAGGAGGTATATGTATGTTTGTATACATAATAAAAAATAATAAAATATGTACAATATAGATGGTTCAAATCCCTGAACATAACAATACCTGGTGAGAAGCAGCAGAGAACAATGGCTAGCAGCATTGTAGGGGAGAATCTGATTGCTGAGAGGGGAGCATTCTCTTTTACACGGGATAATGGAGGAGAGGAGATTAGAGCTGCTCCTTTTGTTTATGTCCCTAACCTCATAGCAAAAGTGGCAGACATAATTAACCAACATGAGGCGTAAGCATTTTAATGAACAATATGATTTATAGTGAACAGAGAACATGCCTTTAGGTCTCCCAGTGGTCTTGTACATCATGATGGGGCTATCCCTGAAGATGAGCTGTGGATTAAGTTTGGAGGTGATAAAGGGCGTGGGAGTTTCAAGTTTAACTTGCAACTCATGAACACAGCACATCCGAACTCCACCAAAAATACAGCGCTGATTTCAGTGTTTAAGGCCGGTGATAGCATTGCCAATCTCCATACAGCTTTGGACATGTATAGGAATCACATCTCTGAAATGATGGGAATGCCAGTCAAGTAATTAAAATTAATTTTAATTTATTTTAATCAATACATTACCCGTTATATAGTGGACGTACAATTCGGGTCTTCATGTCTGGAGATTATGAGTTCCTATGTCGGCTATATGGTCTCAGTGGAGCTAGTGGTATGCATATACATCACATTGGTATCCACACCTCTATTGTTTAATTACCATAGGACGGCACAACTGTGTGTGGTGCCATATCACCAGCAGCAGTTTGATACAGCCTTTAGCAAAGAGAGGGAGGTGCCAAGAGCGGACATTGGGAACTCTTAGAAGTGATCATAGCAACTTCATTTTTAAAGCTGGAGGAGATCTGAAAAAGGCCAAACATTTTAACAAACATCATAGGGGAGCATTTCTTTGACATTCCACTAGAAAATGTAAGTATTCAACAGTGTTTATAAAATGCAATATTAATTGAAAATTATGTAAGTGTGCATACCTGGCTTGCACTTATCTTTGGGCATATTTAATCGGCTTTGGGAACTTCTTAAAAATAGTGTCGTGGACCTGGACATTAGCCTTGCTGAATGCAGTGAGAGTGATTTTGATGAACCTGCATTTAGAGAACTCCTCAAAAGAAAGGCAATAGTGACTTCTGAGATAGAGAGCCAGAAGAGTTATGCATCACTGCTTGATGAAATGGCAACTTACCATTGCCTGACATTGCTCAACCCCCAGACTAACAGCTTTGTAGAAGAGCTGAAGAAAGAGGCATCCATTGCACTGAAGAAAAAATCTGATATGGTAAATAATTGATTGATTATACATGCAGCATACTCATTCCCCCTTGAACCTTCTTCTCACAGTCTTCCGAGTTGTCCAAGCTGCAAACCCAAATAAGGAAAAAATTTAAAAGAAATGATGGCCCTTTCTACTCGACATTGGAAAAGAGCTTGAAAGAGCTCAATGTTGCACGCCAGGCTTACCAAGGTGGGACGTTCATTGGGAATCATGTGCACAAACTCCTTAAAGTAAGCATCATGAGTTGCATACATGCTTGTTCTTCTTTACTTTGAGTGTCTAACAGCCACATAGCATTGATGTCCTTACTGGCAACATCACAAAAACTGCTGAAAACCACCCTTCTTTGAAGCATCAAGCAGAATTGGTAAGGGAAAGATTTGCCCACCTTCTCCAGCTCTTTGCAAAGTGCCATAATGGATACAACTCAGCTGTGTACACAGATGACAAAAAAATAGAAGTCATAGGTATGGACACTTAATAGTTGTTAAGCCATGATATGTATTACATAAATAATTTAACTTACAGAAAAGGATATTGAGAATTTCATGGCCTTCTACCGAGCTAAATTCCCAAATGCTACAGTGCTTCCGAAGATGCATATATTGGAAGACCATACTGTCCCTTGGCTGAAGTGATGGCATCTAGGAGCTGGGATAATGGGAGAGCAGGGGGCGGAGTCTATACATGCTCACATGATGAGACTAGAACGCACATACCAGGGTGTGATAAATGATGTTGATCGCCTCAAATATATTGTCAAGGAACATATGCTAGAAGCAGCTCCTTCTTTAACTTCCTTGCGACCACCCATCAAAAAAAGAAAGCTAGAAGATGATGACAACATAAGCACCAGTTCACACAAACAGAAGGCAGCACCAGCACCACTTCATAGCTGATAATACATACATATATACATAACATACACAACAATACTTTACCTCATCAATTACTGTACATCATTTACTCTCTTATTGAAAACTTGCAATCTGCGGGGAAAAAAAATAGTGCCATTCCAGGACTTATACCAAATGTTTATATACAGCTTAAACTTTACCTCGAAGTAATTTGCATTGTTTGAAGCGCTTCTGGAGAGCTGGTACAGATAGCCGTAAACCTGTTTCTTCTGCCACGCGTAACCTTATGCCCCGGTGTTATTTTTGAGCCTTTTTTTTTTTACTGCGCAGACTTAGACTAATTACTTCCTTTCTGGATATCCACTTAGCCCTCAGTAGATTGAAAGGTCAAGAAAGCTTCCTGCATTCCACTGTAGTCATTAGTTACCTGGCTGTTGCTAAGGATATTCTGGGTAGGAAACAATTTTGGGGGGTGTGTCTAAGTGTCCGTCGTGCAATGCATTGAAAACACCCGTGGGCACTGAAGACTCTAGACTAGTAGCTACCATTATATTTCTAATTATGTAAAAGTTAAATTTTCAAAATTCAATGAATATATCTATCTGTTATCGGTATCAGCCTTGATTCTAGATACAATATCGGTTATCGGTATATCGGTAAAGTCTTCTATCGTTGCAACTCTACTTGTTAGTGCTTATATTTTAATCTCTATGAGTAAAGCTGGGCTATATCAACAATATAGATATAGTATACTATATTGAGTACATAAACTATTTTTCTATATTCCCTCCCCCCTGATGCAGTTGAGGTGACCTTTGGACTCTGTCTACGAGGGTAATGCTGAGCATAATAAGAGGTTTTAAGTAGCGTAATTACTAAATAATGATGAGCATTGTGAGCATAGCATAATAACAACCAAAAAGAGCTTAATTTGCCAAACCCTAGTAACACCCCCTTTCATCATGTTTTAATCATTTGAGATAAAACTGCTTGCAATATGTGGCAGTTATGATGACAAGTTTACCAATTGCATAAACTGGAGTTTTGCGTTGAAACTAAATAGGTGGACAGTGCGCACGTCTGTTGATTAGCTGATGATTCGGTATCTGAGGGTTCCTGAGAGTGTGTGTTTGTGGTTTAAAAGTGTTCATGTGAGAAATCACCTCTTTATATTGTGGGGAGGTTCCAGCCCCCTAAGCTCCTCCCCTTCCTGCGCCACTGATATACAGGGCTGTGGACTAGCCTAAGCTTGCTCTACCCCCCCCCCCCCCCAAACAAACAAACAAACAAACTTATTATTATTATGAGGTTTGCAGTATTTAACATATTTTCACCACCACTCTCAGTTATTTATTAGCAGTTCGAATTAAAGTATACATATATTTTATTTTGGTTATAGTTATGTAATTCTCACTTTACAACTTGTAGAATTGCTGCAGGTGTGCAAGGACAAGTACGACGTGGGATTTTGTCCAGGAGAATTGTAAGAGTGTAAAAAAATGACTATAGCTTGCTCAGAGTCCAGTATAACTTGCTCAAGCCAAACTTTGACCCCAGATACTAGCTGATAGTATCCGTAGTAACCTTTGAGGTCCCATGTCGCCATAGACTTAAACTTTAAGAATAAGGATGAACACTTCATGGCAATACTGTAAATCTGACATAGCTACTTGCTCATGGCATAGTACACTGTACATTTTAGACTGAATGTAACAAGTGAAAGATAATGTGGTTTATCGTGTGTATTTTTTAGGACTTCCATTGATGGCAGCTTTAAGAATTATATACGGCTATCATTTTGTCGTTACAAGCCACCTTTGCTGAGAGAGGCAGTGGCAAGAATTGGAAAAGCTGTTCAAGAAATGTTGGACCAGAAAATGATTTAATCATTATCCAGTGATTGAGCAAAAGTAGCTGAAAATGCAACTAACAGACAAATACATATGAATTTAATAACATTCTTTAGCAGCAGAAATGTTGTGGTAGATAATGAATTAGAAATTCTGTTGATGAATTATCATTATATTTTCCTTTTATTTCCTCAATCATGACTATATCTGATATCTGAGGGCAATCCAGTGATAGCGTTGTTTTTTGTGTTATCAATGATTGAATTACCAATGATAGTAACCAAATATCAGTGGCATGTTGGTTTTTCTTTTATTTCCCATGTATTTTCTCACACAGCACACCCTATAAGCACTTGTGTACATCTAATAATGCTGTGGCTATGTAGTTCCTGCGTCCAAAGTGCACTCATAGCTAATCTGGTATATTCTTTAGTATGTGTTGAGCCAGATATCACTAAAATGTTGTCATTGCAAAACTTGCTTTTACAAACTTGGAAGTTCACTCACACATAGGTAAGGATCAACACTATCACGGGTGACTACAACACTTAACATGTGACACACATAAGGTGGAGATTGGCAGTAGTTCAGTACATTAGACATAAGATGAAGTCCACACTTGTTCATATTATTTACCCCCTGCCTTCAGAAGTCTAGAGAGGTTGATAGTAGTCATGTGGTTTTCATTGATGCTGTGAATGATGCACAAATTGAGGTCTATTCAGGGGGTTAGCTGAGGAATTAGTAACACCGGGGATCAAAAGATCAGTTGACTCAATAGGAGAGGGGATGTAGTCAAAGAGTCAGTAGTGTGACCACCAGAAAGATTGGATGGCTCTGCTGGGGAGAGAGTAGGAGGTTGTGATATGTCAGATTGTGGGCCCAATTGATCAGCAGGCCCAATGCTTTCATAACTATCAGCAGGTATAAGTGACACTGACACATGCATGCCAATCCTCAGCATATGTAGCTATGTTTGGTATAGTGATGGCCGTGAAACTGCAGTTGTATCTTATCGACTAATGGGTTACTTTAACTGCTACGAACATGGCGTTTGAGTTGGGCAGGAAAGGGCGAATGAAACTGTGGTTTGATTTTTGCACACGTTTTGCTTGCTTGTTTCACGTCCTTGGTGGAGTAAGACTATTCACGAATTGATACATACGAGTTATCCCAGGGTGGCAGAGTGAGTTTGCAACAAGTTTGAAATCATCACTATTGGGAACTGATATGGTAGCACAGAAGGCCTGTGAGGGATAGATAAGGTGTCAGTCAGAATATTCTCATGACCTGGCCGATAAGCTATGTTGATAGTGTAACTCTTTCTTTATTATCCTTCTCTGCTTGTTATCAAACATGTAGGCCATGAGTGCTAGTCAGTTTTAGTAATGAAATGTCTGCCAGTGAGATAAAGTCTCCAGTGCCAAACAGCTACAATAATAGCTTTGGCCTCCTTTTCAATTGAGGCATGATTCACCTCAGGGCTTTGCAAAGTGTGTGAGAATAAAGCCACCAGACGCACCCTTAAAGTTCTCGTGCTTTTTTGTTTGCTATAACATTTCTCTTACTCGCCCACAGGGTAGTCCACCTCATTTTTCTCTTGTAGTCCGAAACTAGTCTCATGTAGACTGACCTTTACCAATCGCAATGCGGGAAAATGTCTGGTCAACTGACATAGAGCAAGTTGTGCAGCTTCCCCCACACATTACTGCTTTTCTATTGTCTTCTCTATTATTGTTCTTTCCAGCCCAACGGCACTGCAGATATAATCTTACTATGATAGCTACAGGGCATCCAGCTTCAAGAGTAGAAAATAGGGTTTATGGTAAGAGGTGTTGATTGATAAGAGATGTCCACTGGTAAAAGGTCATCATTGGTATGGATACTTTTTCCAGTGGACATTCCTTACTAATGGAGATTTCTTACCAATGGATATCCCTAACCAATTGACTTTTTAATTTTTACCAATGGCCAACTCCTACTAATGGACATCTCTTACAAGTGGACATCCCTTACCAGTAGATATTATCTTATCTATGGACATCTCTTACTAGTAGATATCCCTTACCAAATGCACAGCTCTCACCAGTGGATATCTCTCACCAGTGGACATCTCTTATGAGCATGTTGTAAGAATAGGGAAACATTAAGTTAGAAAGGGAAGAAGGTTTGTAGGTAGGATGATGCATGCCGCCGGGATGGTCACAGCACGAACAGAACCCCAGCAACGCACAGGCGCTGCCACCAGAATTCCCTCTCTATTGACTTTAGGGTTTTAAACCTAATCGTAGATTTGAGAACTGATGAGATGCATGTGTGACTGGCTTTATATAGGCCGATGCCACGCATGCGCACATATAATATGAAATAACCGGAAATCCGGGCACAACTCACAGAATAATTACATTTACAACTATGTATTCACACACTGCTTATAAATCAAATAACACAATGACACATAAAGGTTCGTATTGCTCTGAATTCCGTGTAGCCACACCCACAAGGTTAGATAGAGTATGGGAGATATGTGGTAATTTCCTTGAACAGTTCAGTCTGAGTCTTCTTATGAGGTGGTACCTCTGCGCCTGTTCCTCCGAAAGGGTTTCAGCTCAGACCACAAGGTTGGCCAAGTTAGGTGGTCTCCTTTTTTGAGATGAGTGGCTTAAAGGGGAGGAGAGGTTCGTCCATAACTTGGTTTAGCTCTGCCAAATTGACTGAAGGATGATTTCTCATGGAGAGGACATTGGTCATCTCCGACAGCATTCTATTCTTCAAATGGCAGAGAAAAGATTCTCTGTCAGAGTACTGCAGGGTGGTTTGGATGTCTTTCAGGAGTTTACGGCTGTAGCTGCGGGCAAGGAACCAAGTTTGAAGTTCCTGGACAGCTTAGGTGTAGATCAGTGGAGAAGAACTCTGCCTCAGGGTACGAATCATCTCTCCTTTGATCATTCTGTGTATCACAGAGTGGTAGTGAGCATACGAATAATGGAGATATGTGTAAGGATCAATAAGCTTTGAGAATGGCCTGATGTCCAGTTTGCCAGAAGTGTGGAACCTCGGGCCCTTGAAGATCATGATGTCAAGGTAATCTATGGACTAGTGAAAGTGCTAGGAAAAGTGAAGGAAATGGTTGTGAGCCTGACGTTGAGATGTTGTACCGAGGCACCCCGGGTCTCCACTGTATCTTCGAGTATGACGAAGATATCATCGATGTACCTCAACCACACCAGAGGCTGGGTGCCCTGACAGGCTTCGAGGACATCTCGCTCCACCTTTGCCATGAAGAGATTGTTGAGCATTTAGGTGACTGGAGTGTCATGGTGATTCCCTTGACTTGGCGAAAGTGTCTGGCTGTGTATTCTAAAGTATTACCGCAGAGGATGTGCAATAAGATTTCTCTGAGCATCAGTTTTATTAGTGTTTGATGGGAATGGGAGGTTGGGTGGGCATGGCCTGTTGAAGGATGAGTGTGACACCTAGGCCGTGGAGAATGGAGGGATAAAGAGCTTTAACATCCAAGGTTGCCAAGACCAGTGATCTTCTGTTAGTCTCTAGTATCTTCCAGTTCTCCAGAGTATGAATTACCTGCATGGCTCCTTCCCAAATACATACCCAAGACCCACACAACAGACATGAAGAATGTGAGACCCCAGAGGATGTATTTCCTCAGACAGGTCCACAAGTCTCCCCAGCAATTGCGAATCATCGAGTCTTGCTGTAGAGGACTGACCCAGAAGCTATCTCAATTAGCAAACTACATCCTAGGGAACTACCTCCACTCTGTACCATCCTTCATGTCATCCTCAATACAATAAATGAAGTGAGTTTTTACAATTTCTAGAAGGTTCATCCTTGACACCTTGATACACACACACTCTCAATAATAATGTCACAAAAGTTTAAGAGTTCCATGTACTTTAATTGTTTGCAGACCTTTGATCGAGTTATAGGTGTGAATAGCTTATAGAGCTGGTCTGTGTAGGAACTGGTATTCTCTATGTACGAGCCTTTTTGTGCCCTGTCCAGGAAGTGTCTGGCACTCCAGAGTAACACGGTTGAACAAATTCACTGCAACAAAAATGGTACCCACTCCTCCAAGATCATCCACTAGACGGGTTTCAACGTTTGTTGGTGTAACACTGAGAACAAAGGTCCATGATATGGATGAGCAAACTTCCATGCTTTACCAGTTACTGCAGAGGGCATGTAGATCATAACACGATCTCCAAATTTATAACAATGATCTTTGGCTTTTCTATCATAAAATTTCTTCTACTTGTCCTGAACTCTTTTAATGCATTCTTTTGCTGCACCCCATGCACTAGTAAACTAGTAAGACCAGTGGTCAACTCTTCTTTATGATCATCACTATCTATAAGGTACCGAGAAAGGAAGCTGGGACATTGCATCTGGTTCTGGAAAGATGAGGGTCTCTGCCATACGTCGGACTTTCACGAGCCGAATCATGAACTGCACAATGATAGGCAAACAGAACATAGGGTAAGTGCTTATCCCAATCTTGTCAAGTCTTTTCAACCACTTGATAACATGGTAATAATTGTACTGTTCATCTTCTATACCAATTTATCACTCTGAGGGTGTTATCCTGAAGTATTCACCTTCTTGACATTGAGTACCATGCAGCCTTCAGTGAACAGATCACTCATAAAGTTAGCACCATGATCTGATAAGAGTAACTCAGGAGCTCCCATGCCGACAAAATATTTCTATAGGTCTCAGCACTCTGGTCCTGAATAGGAAATGCCTCCACCTACTTAATGAGGTTATTTAAAAAGACCCGAAGATATCTAATTCCATCCTGAGTATGTGGTAGTTACTAAATGTCCACACAATTTCTATGGAATGGTCCGCTGGCAGGACAAGGTGATAAAGAAGGAGATATGGAGGTTTTATTTTTTTTCCAGATCCGCTTCTTGTAAAAGTTGACTTGGTGTGGTGAAGGAATGCATAGAACTGAAGCACACAGAGCCAAATGAGGATCTAAACAAATCAGAAAATGAGGTGTTTTACCTACCCATCCATGTCATGCACTAGGAATCCAGTTCTACTAGATATAGAGTATATTTTTGTTTGAATTTTGATTAATATAGAGGCAATAATGATAGCTCTATTTAATCTTTATTACATTTTGATGGTTCAAGTGTAGTAGCTGTTTTTATACAATTTAGCCAGTTGCTGCAATTACTTACATCATCTTGATTTAGTAATATTATAGTTAGTACCACTGTTACTGATAATGTAAGTAAAAAAAACTGAATAGAGGAGTTGACTGGTATAGCAGGAGAGTAGGCAAGTACGATAATGGATACAGTTACAGTGTCTGTCTAGTGGTTCTATATTTTATATTGCCTAGTTCAGAAAACTTGAGTCCAAACTCATATTGCCCTTAAAGAGTTCCTCGCCATGGCAGACTTCACAGTCTTGTTTCTGGATGAATAGATGTATATGCTCATTATCATATGTACATATTTGCTGGATGACAAATACGATGCTTTAGTGAAGTGTGTTTGCAGGAGCAAAGATTTTAAAAAAAATGTGAGTATTTAGATATTCATGAAAGGGGACATAGCTGGTGAAGCCAGTGGGCTATGAAGTGGAACAAATTATACATGCAATAGAACCTCTCTTATCAGGGTGCCTTGGTTTGGGTGGGGGGAGGGGGTACCCATAACTTAGAATTGCCAGTATCAGAATAATAGATTAAACCATACATCACTAGATAAGTTTTTGCTAAGGCTCTAATAAATAATTTAGGTTGTAAAGGCTGGGTCCCAGCTATTCTTAATCAAGCAGTTGTTCAGTGGTTATAGTTTGTCCTACCAAGGTAACTTAACAGCTGCCCCGAGTATAGGAAGGTGCCCATATCTTAGAGGTCTCAGATAAGGGAGGTTCTACTGTACATGCATAGCATACAGTTGTTGCAGGAATGTGAGTACCCTAGGTATTGTCACATTGTGAGGCACAAACACTGTACAAGCTCGGACAACTATTTTATATCACCATGAGACAAACTACAAGAACATCAACTGACATGGTAAAGTGTACAACAAAACAAAAACAAAGTGAATTCAGTTGGTAGGGGTGAAATGTGTTTGCCACATAACTCTTTCCCCAGTTACCTGATCAGGGAACAAAATCCAGAACACATTTGCATCCAGAGCAACTGGTCTTGGAAGAACAAGAAGGACAATAAGTAGGAGAGTCACACAGAAGAGCTAGATGATGACAGAGGAGGTAATAAAGCTGTAAGTATCCAGGTGCCACATCCTTCAGTGGAAAATAAGTGTGAGCTGCCTTTAATTGGCCCAGGGAGACTGAGTCATGATGACAATTGATGTCAGAGTCAAATGCTTGTCTTCCCACTTGACAACCTCGTATGGACTGTTATATGGCTGCTGCAATAATTTTTAGGTGTTGTGATGAATAAAGATGTGAGTATATGTGAATAGAGTAGGACTGAGATAAACAGAGCATTGGGATGGTCTGGTTGCAAACTTTGCATAGGGAATTTGAGGGTGGAGACATAGCTAGGCTTAATAGAGTCCTCAGGAATTTGAAGAGTTTTCCAGGGATTGAATAGATGTGCTGTAAACGAGTTCCGCAGCTGTGCAACCAATGTCCTCCTTGACCAATTGCTGAAGAACTGCACCAACTACAGAGGAGGAGGAGGCATCTGTCATGAGGCAGGTTGGGGCATCTGGTTTGGGATGAGCATGGAGAGTAGCGCTAGTGTGGGCTTTTTCCAGTCCTATAAGCTGGTCTGTCATAAAGGCACGAGAGGTGCCAGTTTACTGCTAATTGTTGTATGGATATGGCTACTTTTGCTACGGTTGTATCTTAGTCTCGTGCGCCTTTTTCGGGAGGGTCTGGCCGCGCCAGACTAGGTTGTATCTCAGGCCCATGAGATCAAGTTTTACGACGCTACTGCCTATCACGGCCAGCATTTTAGCTGCTGTCTGGAGCCGCACAACCCATATGACTCCAACTGCATCAGCCTGATGTCAGAATACCGAATGCTGGGAGCCTTGAGAGTGTTAAGCTCTTTCAGCTTTCCTTCAGCTTTCGAAAAAGTGGACCTCTTGGATAGGCTTGGCTCCAAGTTAGTATATCAGCCAACAATTCTGACCGACTTCGCCTTCGCTTACTGTCTTTTTTTTTTACTCATTAGATGCATTCTCTCTCTTTCACACGCTTTTTTTAAAAACAATATAGAATTAATAGTGAGGTAAAAGTTTATGCATCACAATTTTCATATGGTATGGGTTGAAAGATCCACAACAGGTGGTAGATGTATTTCATTTCAAATACATGAAATGGCAAAAATATGTATGAAAGTTGTGGTTATGAAGCAAATACCTAAAAATAAGTATGATTGCCTAGTTTGAAACTATTCATTTTTATAAGTTATACTGTGCCTACCTAAAAACATTTTTATTGGTTCTATATAAGAAATGCTAGAATCTGATTCTGGAAAAATAGTACTTTTAAACGGTTCCACTATACATAAGGATACGTTGATGGCTAGATCGCTAGATGCATGCTTAGTCAATGACTTACAGTATAACGTTTCTAAACCCCAATGTATAGTCTGGCAAATATATAAGCCACAGCTTAATTGCTTATTTACCTCGCAAAGGTTAAGACCTGTAAAGCTTGTCTAAATGCTCCAACTTCTTAATAACCATAATTATTTTGCATATAATTTTCTCATCAATTCTAAATTTGACAGTATTTACCTTTTTCTACTAAATAAAATACTGAGATACAAAAATTACTTTTTCACACATTCTTATAAAAAAGTACAACATCAAGCCTTTCGGTTAAATCTCTTAAATATCCAATTATGATGATAAGCAATTGCCAAGTTATTGAGAGTGCATAATAAAATATGATACAGATCTCAAGTTCGCAGGTGTAATGGTCTGAAATTGTTTATTCGAATAAGTGTGCTATCCACAATAATTCTTGATTTAGCATGAAATATGATATCTGTCCATTGATTATGGAAGGCACCCCTGCAAATGTATTCACCACTGTGTTCTACTTTTAAATTAAGCAAAGTGAGAGAATTTCCTTGAATACTTTTACTCTGATGTTGAAGGTGACAACCGAACCACTCTGTTGGCTTAACACTATGACAGGTGAGAGTAACTGTACTATTCGTGGACACTTCTACCCAGCTCGGTCCTACTTTACCTATACTTAATACGTCGTTGTAACTCCTCGATATCCATACCTCTGACGCGCTTGATACGAACCTGCGACCACCGCTCCTCCAAATGCAGAAGTACAGTCCGGAATCCTCGGATTGTAATTTCATCAGTGTTAATTGATTCGTCCCTTTAACGTGTTTATTCGATACCCCGGGGGCGGACGAATTCCAGGGGAGGTTATATCTCCGGAATTTCCAGCGCACAGGGGAATCATTACTACCGCAATAAAGCGTAACTGCATAATTTTTCTCCAAAAACACAGATTTTGGAATCACTTCCCCTAAATATACTTCTATGTGCTGCCAATTTCTACTGTCATTAGATGCCACAGAACAAAATATAGATATACATAGCGCGAAATGTATTGTATTTGGTTTGTCTCCCCACAATAAAATCATATACATGTTTTAAAAAAACAACAACACTTATAATATTATGCTTTATAACTTGTAACAGTTATCCTGGACGCTTATATACCTTTTCAGGCCTCAAAAGAATGTACTTTTACGCAATATTTGCGGCGTACTCGTGGACGGTCACATGATGACGTCGCTCACGCGCCACACTTTTTACAACCCGCGCTCGCAGAATAGCTAGTGGTGTTTGGTTCCCAGTTCATAAATGATTCGTGAGGGGCATGTCGGCATGTCGGCATGGGGTCTGGCCTCCAATGAGAGAGAGAAGAAGGAGAGGAGGCAAAGAGAAGACGGAGAAGAAGACAGAGACTTATGAACTCATTAGTGTTATGTATATATTTTTAGTGTATGATTTTTGTGTCATTTAGATTAGCGTAGATAAAGGTCGTCACGTATTTATTGTTAGTGATTCTGTGCGTATGTATAATTTGTGCTCCCGGAGTGTGACCAGATATATGCATGTTTTGTGTCAATCAGTTCCCATTAAATCTGTTGAAGACGTAAAGATAGGCCAGGCTCACCTACTACAAGGTCCCTGTATGCCAACCAGCGTGCTGCTAAGCTTGGAGTGGGAATCCTGGTGGCAGCTAGTCTGGCGCAGCCAGACCCTTTACCTAACCGTTACACGGAGAAAGAGTCTGGGGACAATCATGCACCTTGGCTGTTCTAGAGGAATGTGGTAGTGGTTATCTAATTACTGTTACGGTGCCCATGGTTTGCTGGATGAGCTGACCTGAGTACAACCACAGAGTATTTGCGCAAGCGCAGCAACCACCAACACTTTGATAGTTCAGGAACATGGGTTCCGTTATGTACACTTGTGGTAAGATACCCACTCATTTCACCAAGGGTTGCCTAGGAAACGGAAAAAAATGTTAACTAACCACAGCCCAAAATCTACAGCCAAGGTGCAAGATTGTCCCCAGACCCTTTCTCCGCATAGCGGTTAGGTAAAGGGTCTGGCTGTGCCAGACTAGGTGGCAGCACTATTGCGAGAAGGGATTAGAAAGGAGAAGCTCGACCGACACTCCATTGATGACCCCCACCCACAACCACAGTTGGCGGCAGCGGTTCTCTTCACTGCTTTAACACGCAGGAGGAGTCTACGAAGCCCCACACCATCCTGTATCAGGCTACAAACTTTATTTGTCTGTGTCTTTGTCATTTTCTGTTTTCTATTTGTAGCACACCACATGCGTTGCTTGTCTTGTGTGAGTTTTGGTTGTTTCTCTGGTTTATTGGTTTTTGTAGTGTTTTGTTTTTGTGTGGCTGTAGGTTTCTCTGAGGTCCTTACTACTTTGGCGGATGAGTTAGAGAGCTCAGCTGGCCCGAGCTTGTAAGAAGAAGAGCATAGTTGGGAAGTAGTCTTTGTCACAAGGTGCTTCATTGGATTCTGGTGTGAGTGAGACCAGAAGTGTTGTAGATAGTGGAGGCAGTGTGCCTGGTAGTAGTGACAGTGTGTCAGGTGTTGGTCTGAGCATTAGTTTTGATCGTGATAGTGAAACAGGTTCTATCAGTTCTTGTAGGAGTTGTGAGACAGTGAAACAAGTGATGGATTCTTTGGGAGAGGTAGAGTTACGTTTGGGAGATCTGGAGAGTTTGGGAGGAGGAAGTCTGTTCAGGTTACAGGTGTTAATCTCTGACAGAGAGGTGGTAGGGGGTGGTACAATAGTCCTCCCAAGTGACAAAAATCTAATAATCTGCCTCAACTCCCTATTTGTCAGCTCATCATCCTCCCATCCACCCGACACACCAGCACCTCTACCCATACTCACTTCTCTCTCACGTGCCTCGTCTCTTCCTGAAGTGCTATAAGTGTCAGGGATTAGGACATAAACAAGAGCGAGCATACTCCCACCAGGGAGCAGGGCGGGCAGGCTGGAGGGGGGTAAAAGGTCACTTGGGTTAAAAGCCGGGACCAAGCCCCTTAACACCAACTGGGTAGCTGTGCAGGACGGGATCCCAGTAGTCTGGAATGGTGAATGGGTTTATGTGTGATATAGTACCCGACGGGAGTACCAGTCACCTTGTGTACAGCGGTTGTAGACTTCGACATTGAGGATCGGGTCATTGAGAAGAGAGTGGCAGTGGCTCAGCAGGGCATGCTGAACAACAAAGTGTTGTTCTCTGTGCCAATGGACAGTAATATATATGGCTTAGTGGTTCCTTCTGGGTGCCTCCCCGCTCTTGATTAAATCTGAGAATGAGGTGGGGAATTCCGGTGATACCCCGGATGCCCAGTCATCCCCTAAAAAGGATGTGGACTCTGTTGGGAGCACTGATGGGGTGGTGGATGCCCCTCAGTCTGTTCCCAGCCGATTCGAGGAGTCGCAAGTCAACATCGTCACCAGGGCTGGCGATTGGATGACTATACCTTGGCTGAGGAGACTAGTAATTGTAGAGATTTGGAAGTGGCTAGTCCAGCCCCCTTATAGGTGCAGGACGAACCACCTAGTAATAGTGATGGTGATGTGAGTGTGGATATGCCTGTGGTGCATGAATGTGATGATAATAGCAGTGTATGAGTGAGGGACCAGTGTTGTTGGGTTGCCCTTAAGTGAGCGACTCACCTGACTTGAGTTAGCCTCTAAAAACCTTAATGGCTATACTTGTGGGAAAAAGACTTATTGTTTCATAGTATAGTGGATGACTTTGGTGTGAAGGTAAATAGGTTGGTTGTGCCAGTTGATCGCAGGAGTAAAGTGCTCCAATTAGCACACGATCACTGCTCACACACAGGCGTGTGGGGCATGAGGACACTATAAACACCAAGTTTACCTGGCCTGGGTTACATGGTGACATTGTGAAGTATGTGAAATCATGTGCCGTATGCCTCCGTATGAATTCGGCTGGGAATAAGTCTGGCAAGATGGTAGAGCTCCCTATTGTGACCGTCCCCTTTGAGTCGGTGGTCATTGATATAGTGGGTCCACTACCCAAGGCTCGGAGGAGTCCTGATTGCTAATAAATCTTTTAGAGCACTTGAGGAGACATATTTGGTTGTTAAAATGTATTACATTTTCAGGAATACTCAAAATAATGGACACCGAGTCATTTACATCAGAAATAAGTCTATCTTTCTCAATCTCTCTGACTCACCTACTTCCTCCTCTGAATCCTCCTCTTCTGACTCAATTTCTTCTAGCTCTTCCTCCTTTGACTCCTCCATTGATGGTGATGTCAAATGGTGATCAAAAAAGAATCTTTTGGAGGGTTTAAAGAGGCTTACTTGGTGTGGGGCAGAGCCTCCGCAACAGGATGAAGTAATGAAGAGAACATTGAGAAGAAAGAAGAGCTGTGTGTGTGTTATGTCTGGTTATTAGCATGTGCGTGTATTAGAACATATTGTATTTGTGTTTAGTGTACTAGAACGTAATGTATTTATGTTTATTGTCAGCGTAGCCAGGTCATAACCGGATATTTGCATCTGTTTTGTGTTGGGCATACACAGACTAGCATTGAACTACTAAGTCTGCGCATGACCGAATCAGTCTGATCTTTAATTACACTAACTGTAATAACTAAAGTGTGTGAGCTCCCCGCGTAGCTAGTCTGGGCTGCTATTAACTGGCAACTCAGTGCATCACAATCCATTGAAAAGTCACAGGAGGAGGAGGAAGAGAATAATATAGAGGAAGGGGAGAGAGAGGAGGAGGATAATGAGTCTGATGAAGAGGCGTCAGAGAACGAGGAGGATGAGGATAAGGATGAAGATGGTGAAGAGGAGGAATCTAAAGAGGAAGATAATGTCTGAAGAGGATTGCCTCTCTTCAGATTTAGATGACAGATTATTCTCTATATTGAGAATTCCTTCTGATCACATCATGCATTGTGACCAGCAAAAAATTATCTTTAAGTATTCTAGAAGATTCTTCAATCATGACTTGACATCACCATCAGTGAACGAATGAGAAGATTAGTCAAGGATGAAAGATGATGATGGTGATGAGAAGAGTGCGGAAGAAGAAATGGAGAGGAGCAAGAGGAGGATCTAGAGGAAGACAAAGAAGAAGAGGAGGAACAAGAGGAGGAGGAGGTAAAGGAGGACGAGGATCAGGAGGAGGAATAAAAAAAAAAAGGTTTAGTTAAGCATAGCATTAAAGTATAAAATAGATGAGACTAAAGAATGCTGAACCATTCGTTGGGAGTAATTGTCAATATGTATTATTTTAATTTCAACAGTACTATTGTGCAAACATTGGGTAGAGCATCTCAATCACATTCCTTCAATGTTTCATTTGAGGCTAAGGGTGATCATTTTGGGTAGTTTTGACCATTTTGATTTCCAACAACGGAGCTCTTCAATAACATCCAACATTGAAGAGAACTTCAGCACAGTCAACTTTACTCATGCCACATTAAATGAGGTCACTGGATGACAATATCTATCATTTAACTACCTCTCTTAAGCTTCAACGTATGGGATAGTACATTCAGTAACACAATCAGTCGCCATTTTATATAGAAAACACCTGACTTTGTTCAATTCACCAATATTATTATACAGCCCATGCTTACTTGTGGCGAAATAAGTCCCCGCTAAGCCCATTTATATTTGGCTCTAAGTTTAAAATAGCTAATTATTTTTAATTGACATACAAATTTATGGGAACTGTTATATTTAATGCATTAACGCTATGAAAAGGTATCTATTAGCTGAAGTTTGAGTGTAGAAGTGTAGCAAATATATGGTTTATTATCTATTTTAACTGCATATTATTTCTTTATCACTTCAAAAGTGAGTATTCATCATTATCCCCACCTAAGTCCTTGCTCCATATTGGCTAATTGTTTTAGAAACTCGAATATTTCAGTCTCTTTCTTTTTATACTCTTCAATGTTGGAAGAATCAAGTAGGAACTGTTCAATTCTGGAGAACTTGAGATCAGACTGTTTTTTAGATTCTCTGAGGTTCTTGATGTCATTGTGGTTTATTTGGTACTGCCTATTTTCGTACCGATCCACACGGACTTGATCTTTGTGGTGCTGATCCGGTTGAAATTCTTTCATCTCTATGGCATTTGCTAGAAATGTCTCGATCTCATGCTGTGTCGCCAGATTGTTTACTGCAGGCACTTTCCTCCTGTACCGCTTCTTCAGGTATCTTCTGCTTGTTCCCTTGAGGACGTCTGAGCAGCAACTTAGTCTGATAAGTTCCCACAGCACGAGAGTTGAGTAACCATTCTTATTAAGACTCCGTGACTCAGCGCTGGAAGTTCTCGTTAAGCAGCGGTGTAGGAGGTGGCAAAGTTTAAATATTGGGAAGTTTAACTTAGTCACGTGTGAATTACATAATTTGGTAACATTGCTGGACTTAAGTTTAGGTTTTCCATGAGATGGTTGTGAATCTGCAGTATAAAAAACTATTATGTTAAATTTATACAATCACTGTTGTACTTAAGTTTTAAGGCTAGACATTTATACTTAATTTGAATACAGATAGAAATTATTTATAATGATTTATTACAGAAAGTACACAAAATGAATAAGCAATAATTACTGAAAGTTGAAACTATGTAGTATGGAATTTTGACCTTCCACTTGCTTTAGCCTTGAGTGAGAAGGAGAGTGCTAGAATTGTCAATAGAAGGAGAGCAAAGAGAAATGTCTTCATAACTTCTACACAGTCAACAGCAGAGTTATGGTAAAAAATTTGAGAATTTTCTTTCATTTATAGCTAAGCATTTCATAATAATGTTGTTTTTAAAAAATATATATAATTGGCATTGATGCAACCTAATTAGCTACATAACTTGGACTCAGGATGTCTGATGCTTTTAGTGGTTAGTTTACTTAATAAACAAGACTTCAATTTCAAAGAATTGGCTTGAAGAAAATTGTACTTGTAAATCACTTAGTGTACTGGCATGTAACAGTAGAGTATGAAGAGGTAATAGCCTACATATAATATAGTTCATGCAAAGTATTGTTATAGTGTTCTCTCAACAATCTATGCAGTATTGGAATTACAATTATAACCATTGACTAAAAAAAAAAGAGCTGAAGAAAGAAAAGAGCTGAAGAAAGAAAAGAGCTGAAGAAAGAAAAGAAGGGGGATAATTAAGCCAAGCGGTAGAGGATGATATACTTTATTCATGCTACTACATTCTTAATTTGCAGTACTTCAAGCACCTCAACTGAGTGGTGGGGCACAAACACAATAACAATCCTAAAAAATTTTAATGGATTATTTGAAGAAAAGTGTAAATTACATTACCTGACCATTTTTAATAATCTTATATATTAATTTCATCCTTTATTTGCTATAACCTCAAATAATAAGATGCTATTGTAAGCTATACTATGTTTCTTCTCATTAGCTACAAATCTAACTATTCACGCAAGAAAAATAACTCCAATTAAAAGGCATCAACCACGTGTCAAATATTATATTTTAGTCTATAGCTTATTTAGAGTACAATCAGTCTATATCTGCTCAATTAGTTTTATCTGCTACTATGAGGGAGAGAAAAAGTATTGTCATCTTAGATGACATTTTTACAGTATTACTAATAATGTGGCAAACCTTGCATGTGCACAATGTATTTTAGAATGATAGAAATGAAAAAAAAACAAAACTTGGCAGCTGTCTATCTTTGTAAGTTGATTGTTGGTTTTAATATGAGTTGAAGTAAAACATCTTTTTACCATTATACACGTGAGGATGTTAGTATTGGCACAGGGCCAAATAGATATATAATAATTTAGCTGTTTGTTCTGTAATAGCTATGCAACTACCAATACATCTGTATGACATTCAACTCCACTACTACTGGCACATGTAGTAACCTACGCTTTAATTAGAAGAGCTCACTTTATATGCAGTTTATTGTTCTAGCAGTCATACCAAAGTATTTCTATATCCAAACCTCTTTATAGTGTCATAGAGTGTGATACATTCTAATCATTATTCAAGTGGGAAGCTCATCCACGATGTCAGGAAAAGTGTGAGTAAAATTCATTACTTAGCCATGCGTTAAATCTTGGTGTGAGCAGAAAAATAATTGGATATGAGTTTGACAGCATGTGTCATCATATTGATCTGCAGATTTAGCTGTAAGGTCATGTTGAAGATCCACAGTGATTGGGGTGGGGGCATGGGCTGGAAAGATAAGAACTGAGATGTTGAACTAGTTAAGTTGGCTTGGCTGAATCGCCAGGTGAACTGGAGATGCCTACAGATTCCTATGAATGAGCTCCTGGATATATATTAACAGTGACCAGAAGATAGCTATAGAGTTGCCTAGGAATAGCTTTGGTTTAAAGTCTTAAATTTATTACGGACACATTAAAAAATATTTTCTTCACATTGTTAAAATTAATGTCATAACTTCACTTATGCCTGTGTAAAGTCCTTTTTTCTTTTTGAGAAGACTATATACTGTACTTTTCTTTTCTTCCCATAGAGCCATTTCTACCTCCACTACGGTTGATGAATAATAGTATGATACACTCGAAAGTTTATTTTCTGATAGTTCCTCTGTCGCTCCTGATTCCTCTTTTTCTGTGAGGAGCAGGAAGAGGAGAAAGAAGAATGCAATGATTCAGATAATTATGACTCACTGTCTAATATATATATCGAGTACTCTATGACTCTTTAGCTTACACCGTTTGGTAAAGCATCATCATTACATGAATGGTAAAGCATCATCATAACATGAATGGTATAGCGTCGTCACATTCGGTAACTAAAAGGAGAGGAATCGTTGCCGCGTAAGGAATAATTGCTGGGCAGGAAACTTTGCCGCGAACCTTAACCCTACATAACCTTTGACCTTGTATGCATTTTTTTTTTGTTTTTTTTTGGTGGAATGGTTTTGTGTTGCTAGTCTAAAACATGAAAGCACAAGACTATTCCCGTAGTGCTTAACATAGTGCTTAACAAAGAGAAAGCGATTATTTCTCTGAAATTTCTTTGCAAGATTTTTGTCATTTTGCTGCAGCAAACTTTTTGTGGTAGCTAACTTTATCTCATTTTTAGCTAGTAGTGTGTGTACACCTGTCTAAATGAATATGGGGCTCAGGATCAGGATCTCATTTAGCAATAGCTACATGAGATCATTATAACTCAGTGAAATTGAATCTAAATGTCCTCTTTCATCGTGTTATTTTGATCTTGATGAGCTAGCTAAGCACACTGTTCATTCTTGGGAGTCATTTCACCATGTCCAGTACTTTAAATTGGAACTTTTCGATTCACCTATTAAATATTTAGGCAACCGTATAGCTGGCTATAGCTGGACATCTGTATTATATATTTAGCTTAATATATTCAAATTATTTTGAATTAAAAAGTGGTAAGAAATGCATTGTAATTGAGCTGATACTCACAGGGTTAAATCCTGTCAATAGGTTAAAGTTTCAGAGCATAGTGGTGTTTAAAATGTCCGAGAGGTCCATGTCTAATTTTTTTTTTGGCCAAAAATACTGAAAAGGAAATGACAAGTTAGTTACCATACTGATGTTCAATATTATTGATTTTGGACATACTAATTTAGTTTCTAGAAAATAAAGATGCCCGTGTCTGAAAAAGACAAATCACAGATTAATGGAAAATCATAGACAACTGTTACTTGACAGTGAAGTGTGTAGCCTGCTTAATGTGTTTCAGTTAAAAAATTTAGGAGTTAAAAGTTTGCTATGTAGTGTCAAAACAATGTGAATATTTTGCTTATCATACTAGCTATAAACAACTGCAACAGCTGAGTGGACCTGTTCAACTCTCTATGATAACTCAAATTTCATTTTTGACCATCCATTATATAGAACCAAATTTGAACACTTTGGCATTACTACATTTACATGAAGAAATGATTCTATAGTCAGGTACACAGAGACAAGACTAGAAGAGAATAAAGAGACTATGAAGACTAGAAGACACTAAAGAGACTGAGACTAAAGAGACTAGAATTGACTAAAGATACTAGAAGAGACTAAAGAGACTAGAAGAGATTAAAGAGGCTAGAAGAGACTACAGAGACTAGAAGAGACTAAAGAGTCTAGAAGAGACTTAAGACTAGAAGAGACTAAAGAGATTAGAAAAAAATAAAGAGAATGGAAGACACTAAGGAGAAGAGACTTGAAGAGACTAAAGAGATTAGTATAGACAAAAAAGACTAGAAGAGACTAGATAGAGAGACTAGAAGAGACTAGATAGAGAGACTAGAAGAGACTAGATAGAGAGACTAGAAGAGACTAGATAGAGAGACTAGAAGAGACTAGATAGAGAGACTAGAAGAGACTAGATAGAGAGACTAGAAGCGACTAAAGAAACTAGAATAGACTAAAGTCACTAGAAGAGACTAGAGACTGGAAGAGAATAAGAGACAAAAGAGACTTGAAAAGACTAAAGAGACTGGAAGAGACTGGAAGTAACTAAGAACACTAGAAGAGACTAAATGGACTAGAAATACTAAAGAGACCAGAAGAAAATATAAAAACTAGAAAAGACTAAATATACTTGGAGAGACTAAAGAGGCTAGAAGAGACTAGAAGAGACTAAAGAGATTAGAAGAGACTAAAGAGTATGGAAGACACTGAAGAGAAGAGACACGGAGAGACTAAAGAGACTAGAATAGAATAAAAAGACTAGAATAGAGACTAAAGAAACTAGAATAGACTAAAGTCACTAGAAAAGACTAAAGAGACTAAAGAGACTAGAAGAGATGAAAGAGACCGAAGAGACTAAAGAGACTGAAGAGACTGAAAAGACTAGAAGAGACTTGAAGAGACTGAAGAAACTAAAGAGACTTGAAGCAACTGAAGAAACTAAGAGACTAGAAGAGACTGAAGAGACTAAAGAGACTGCATAGATTAGAAGAGACTAAAAAGACTGGAGGTCTCAATTTTAATTAGCAAAGTAAAGCTGAAAGGTGAACTTTGTGAGTCGCAATATTTGGTACAATATTATGAGTATAATTCTTGTGCAGCTATGATCTAAAGTTGTGTGCACAAAAGAAGTATTAGTTGGACCAGTAGAAACAATAGGATTACTGCAAACATGACACAAACTTAAAATTAAACATATTCAAACTACAAAATTACTTTATGTGTATTTACAGAAGTAAAGTGAAGTGATTACACAATTATTGATTTTTTGTAGTATTAGCTGTTTGGGATACTTGGACATGTGAATCATGTTACATAAAAGCATGATTTCCATCATGACATGATTATATGTGATATGTATGACAACTGTGGTTTCACTGGTTGGGGTAAATGTTCAATGTAACTCATAGCACTTTTTTATTCACAGCTTGTGGTATTTAAATGAAAAATAGTATAGCTGAGATTCAATGGTTTTGACAAATTTGCACAATATTATTGTAATCCATCATAACCTTGACTTCTTATATTATATATATATTTAAGTCATCTTTTTTATTCGTGAAAGTTTTAATGTATTATGAAAAAAATACCAGACTTATTATATTTATTAATGTAGAGGTAGTAGCTACAACATTTTTTGCTAACATAACTTGCATAGTCATTTATTTATTTTTAATAAAAGTGAGAGAGCATTTAGGGTCTTTGCATTCTATGGATCCATTTTTTAATTATAATATTGTGCACGTTAGCAGAATGTTAATATAACTGGCATAATGTTTTATTATTTTTATTCAATCTGAACAAACAAATAGTTGATTGGGACTAAAGAAGCTTTTACTTAAGGGGGGCTTGTACCATACAAAAAATGATTTTTTTTTTTATTTTTACTTTTAATTTTTATTTTTTATTCTGTAGGTCAAAGCACTCTTAAGTTGTTCCCAAAGTTTCAAATCAATTGGACATTTCTTTATTTAGTTATAATTTTTGTTGTCAACACTATTTATTGTATCACCGCCCAGGAAGAATCCAATCTTTCGGGTCTTACCGTTACCGTTTGTGGAGCGCGTCTTCGTCTGTCTTTGTTTACAAAACTATAGCTTATTACCGTTCAAAATAAAGCACACAGGAAGAGCTATTCAACCACGTAAACTGCACTCCAATTGGGATAAGTGTGAGCGACTGCGCACGCGGAATGTTCTTTCTTTTTTGATCGAATCAAAGTTGGTGTTGTAGAATCTCTCTCGCTATTTTGTCCCACTATGTCTGACCGAAAACGATCTAGGAAGCGCCCTAGAGGCTTCCTGGGCACTCCATATCGAAGGAAGGATTCAGTGGAGCCTACACCAGTGGAAAAGGAGGCCACCCCACCGTCAGTTAGTAAGCTAAAACTTAGTGGTGATTCATTAGGGTTAGTTTCTGGGTGCTCTACCACTGTATTGCGTCCCAGAGGTAGTAAACCCTCTCCTGAATTGCCAAACAGTAGTTCTCAAATGGCCAGAATGGACAAGCCTAATTCAGCAAATTATATTTTCTCTATTGGGCTGTTCAATGGTACTTTAGAGAAGCTCTTTCACTGCCCTGGGCTTCCCTTGACAGCTTCAGAGGACGGACAGCAGCGTTAGGCGGGGGTTGGTTTCTCGTATAACGGTAAGTTGCCCATGTGGGTGGTTCCAACATGCAACTGATCCTCATAACGCAGACCATCTCTCCGTAAATACCAGGGCAGTTTTAGCCATGAGGATGATAGGTCGGGGTAGTTCTTCGTTGGAAACTGTGTGCCAATGACTTTCTTGGTGCATTGAGTAGTGCTGCTTGTCAGAATTATACCTCTATATTCACAATATTTTCTTATATCAACTGCTGTGGAGTGACCTGTGTTCACAAGGTAACTTAGTAAATCCTTATTTTACACTGGGTCACCATTATATGCTTCATTTTCCCCTATTACAGGCATTATCAGCTGGAATAACTTGTTTTGTGGTTAACCTCAATTATCTCAAAAGTGGAACTGTCAACCTTCTGCCAATCATAACTTGTTATCACTATTTTTTTACAGTGATGTTTTTATATCATCTGAAAGCTCTTTTTTTACTCTTGAAAATGAATGCCCAAAAAATTTTTAAAAATTTTTGTTATCAAGTTATTCACGTTTTTTCACATTTTCATTGAAAAAGTGCTGTTTTTTATAAAAAAAATTAATATAAAATCAACAAAAAATAATTAGAAAAATCTGTGCATTCATTTTATTAACAAGGTATCAAGGAATGTGTGTGTGAAGTTTGAAGTCTTGATGTTGAAGTAGGAGGGGTTAAGTTGCAGCAGAGCGGGTAAGGGTTTTCTAGACGTTAACGCCCAAATATTTTGATGGGTGTGGTTTTCTGCCAATATTTTTAGCTCATTTTGAAGTGTTTCAGATGAGCAATGTTTTGAACTTAAAAGTGAAAAAAAGTATGCATGCATAGTAAAGTTATGACAAAAAGAAAAAAAGCATTTTTGTATGGTAAAAGCCCCCCTTAAACTGAGCTTTAGATTTAACATAACTTGATAAACTAGAACTTTTACACCGGAATGATACTAATGAGGAGATTTAGCTACATTCAACCAAACAGAATGATCATTGCTTTTCCACCCAATGCTTTCAATGGTAGCTTCTGAATGATATTGTGTTATAAACTCCTTTGAATATGGTGATAATATTGGATTTTTTTGACAAGAATTTGGAATATTGCCTTCTTACCAACTCAACATCAAAAACTCTTGAGGTTGTGTCACAACCTGGGAAGGCACGAACAAAGAGCAGTTGCAAAACACAAATCATCAGTTGATATTGTACTTTTGTATCTCTACCCTTAATGTCTGAGCAATAATACTGTTGTAGTCTGCATTGGTATGCAGTGCAGTAATAAATATATTGTCAATATCGCCAGCTGCAACAGCAATGTTGTTTCTTTAATATTGTTATCTTCTCCTAGCACTTTTGAAGCCACAAATCTGAATCATTTCAATCAAATAGTTTACTTCTCTGTGTGAGGAACAAAGTCATTACACAATGAGTATCTATATATCAAAACACTTTGAGCAATACAAATGATGTGTCTGCAAGTAATACCAATTTGCAGTAGAGTAAGGACAGCACAAGACCTAACTGCTTGAAATTTGGCTTGCCCAATACTAGCAACTTTCCTCTTTTCTGAATATTAAACAAAGCACAATGTTGCAAGACTAAAGTCTAGAGCAGAATCAAATCTTAAGAAATCAAAGCTATGATATTTATTAACTGGTGTCTTCTGTTAATGTCACTCAGAAATTCATAAGGATTATTTGCCTGGGAGGAGGAGGGGGAGGGGGTGTGAGGGGAAACAATGTGCATCAATAAAATTGTTATAATATATAATTTTTTACCATGGTACATTCAAACCATCCTATCAGATTGAATTCGAGGTGAATATATTTCATACCCACCTCCTAGGAGGTGAATAAGTGAATTATCCAATAAAAATTTATAGTTTTTATGCATTTTCCTATAGCCTAGAGCCATGGTACAAATCAGTTGCACCCTTCTGTTAGGTCCGTATGTGATCTACCCTATCCTAGCCTTCAGCCCTCACTTGTATAAATCCCGCACCAACCTAGTACATATACATATTTTATATTTCTTCCAGAAAGAATGAATTGTAAAATCTATAATTTGTTAGTAAAGTTGTGGTATTTGGAATCCTACGGCAACATTTAAATAAATGTTTTATTGAATGTCTTACCGAAATGATAGCACTGAAAATCCACATTCTACTTTTTCATCATAATATCAGCAATTGCCTGGCGGTTGAAGAAAGCATTTAAAAAATGCATGCAAATAGCAGTTTATTTTGCAATTTGATAAGCTTGGGGATAGCACTACCTTACCTTCGGTATTAAATTAATCCCTGATGGAAGGCAAAAAGATAGCTAAAAACAAATGGGATTTAGAAATATGTTTGGGTAGTATGAAGGTGCAGTAAAGGTCAAAGGACATTTCAATGAGTCTTAACTGTTTGCTTAGTCAGCATTATTATGGTTTAAAGTGCGCGGCAACGATTCCTGTCCCTAGTGTCTTTCGACCTAACGTAGCCATGGTCGACTTCTTATCTGGGGAGGTAGTCCAGTTCAGCCCTTTCCTAAGACTAGAATGGACCGCTGCTGTCGCCATCGGTTATGAAGGCTGGTTCAGTTGCAATGGGCCCAGCCTTGACTCCTCACCTGCGAGTACGAAAAAAAAAACAGCGGTAAGAAAGTCAGTGGTCGATGATTAATGACTTACGCTAAGCAACAAATTTATTTTTGATTTGAGCGATCTACTATAGCTACTTATACGTAATACAATAAATTATTGACAGGTATATCAGAGATTACAAAAGGCAGGTCTATGTATGTCTCACTACTCCACTATTAAATTAATTGATTCCATGGGGGATAACTTTGATGAAGCAGTGAAGGACTGAAAGATATCTGTTGAACAAAGGATAGTGGCTAAGGAGGTAAATTATTGCTTTAAATTTATAATCATTTTTATTGATTGTCACAATTGTAGTCACAAAATGATTCTCCACCCATTTTTTCATGGATTGGCATTGAAGAGCCATCATTACCTCCCCTTAACCTTTCACCTATTTCACTTTCTGAATATCCTTTCTCTCACTGCATTCAGGAAACTTCAGATAGTGCTTGTACATCTGTAGAAGAGAGTGAATCTGAAATCTCTATCTCAAATGATGCTGAATCAAGTTCTACTGATTCTGAATTATCTCATGTGCAAGAAGAGTTTAAGGATATTCATGATCTGTTACAAACTAATTCTATGTCTAGCAGTGTGAGTGGGTCTGAATCACAGAGTACCAAACAGTTGCAGATTTGTCAATGTGGTTGCAAAACGGTACAGATTTGTCATGTTGTTTCCAGAAAGTTACAGACTTGTCAGTGCTTAACAATGGATAAAGTGTTTTGGATCCAAGTTTCAAGCAATATAGAGAAGCAGAGAAAACGGGAAAGCCTAAACCTGGAGCTCTTTGGCACTGAATTGCTGAGATGAAAAACTGGGAAGTTGAATTGCGGTTTCCTCTCCTCTCTAAACTTATGGCTGGACTTCTTTCCAACTGTCCTATACAATTCCTGAAGTCAAGAAATTCCAGATTTTTCCAGTGTGTGGTGCAATGATTTAAATTTTGCCTTCTTGCAGGTTGACAGGGATCAGGAGTGAATTTAGTATCATGACAACAAGTGTCACAATTGAACTTCAAGGCCATCAAACTGACGAGTTAGTCGCTATTTGTCACAGTTATAAGCCCTACTCAACAGCATTTACTTGTAAATTCATTGTCCACTAGACGAACCACGAAGGTAAGTCTTGCGTAGGTATGTTCAGTTGAGTGAAAGTATTGTGCGTTACAACTACCATTAACAATGTCACAAAGAAAACTTTAAATAACGTGACTTGATTTTGTTGCTTCTTTTTCAATTCAAACAGTTTCGGGAGCGGTTACTATGGACCATTCCTTGTTTGAGCAGCTGAATTCCAGGCTGGACCTGGTGGACCATTCCTTATTTGAGCAGCTGCATTCCTGGCTGGACCTTGTGGACCATTCCTTGTTTGAGCAGCTGCATTCCAGGCTGGACCTGGTGGACCATTCCTTGTTTGAGCAACTGCATTCCAGGCTGGACCTTGTGGACCATTTCTTGTTTGAGCAGCTGCATTCCAGGCTGGACCTGGTGGACCATTCCTCATTTGAGCAGCTGCATTCCAGGCTGGACCTGGTGGACCATTTCTTGTTTGAGC
>WLWD01002871.1_pt1 | contig 56421 bp, 31 predicted proteins | sample 6712731 | NCBI WGS metagenome assembly WLWD01 (sample SAMN12718690, study PRJNA576275) | sponge metagenome | isolation source: marine sponge | host: Mycale hentscheli | place: New Zealand: South Island, Marlborough, Capsize Point | collected 2014-11-01 | reverse complement strand
AACCCGAGAGCTACCACTGGAAAAAAATCAGTGTGGTAGCTCTTTTGGCCGCTTCGGAATAACTCCGAATAGTAGCCGGTGTGCAGAGCTGTATCTCAGTCCTAGGCGGGTCTTCATTCTTCAACTTTGGCTTGCTGGAGTCCTCTGTTAGTACTCATTCCACCTGTAGCAATGAAGTAAGCCCACAGTACACAGAAAAAAATTAAGACATAGCAAAAACAGTCAATTTGTGGTTACGCCCCTTGGTTTCCAGTGGCAGGGCATCACTAGCTAATTATGTTCATATATTAATGTAGAGATGATATAATGGAAATATTTATTATCGCAAGTAATTTAGCTCAGTGATGATGATCGATACTAAATAATAATAAATAATAATTTTAAAAATCTCAGATACTAGATGCTTGCATTCACTGACCGCTGTCTTCTGCAGAAGAAATTTGGCTGGTGTGGAGTTTCAGGCAAAGAAGTTTCAACAGATATAGAATCCACGGAGCAACAGAAACTGCCCGAACCACATGGTCACACCAATTTGTCAATGCGCCTCGCCCACCAAAATACAAATTTGACAACATTGATATTGCCACGCCTACTCATTAAGTTGAGGCCTCAAAAAGTGGTCAGGCTCTGGCCTGAGTGGCCCGATGGTCAATGCCACCCCTGGTTAAAGATTGAATTGGGATAGCATAAATTTCAATTCATAAAACAAATCAATACTCTGTTTACCAATATCACTATTGCTGTAGAGGAAGGAACATCCCAAGTGGTAAATTATTTTAGCGTAAAAGCACAGTAAGTACCATTCCAAGAAATAAACAAAGTTATGCTAAGAGCTGCACATGAGAGACACACGAGTCTTTAATCCTTTGCGTACGATGGTCACGAATTCGTGACCGCCGTAACTTAACACGCGCGTACGATAGTCACGAATCTATGACACACCGGGTGCGTCAAGAGAATACGGCTGTCACGAATTCGTGACAAGCTCTTTCCTGCTCTGTGATGACAGTTACAGAGCGCGTAGCGCACTAAAACTTTCAGTAGCTTACATAGTATACATTTTGCAATCTCTATTCTACAAAATAAGTCTTATAAAATAGGTATAACTTATATCAAGTGCACCAACTAAATAAAAAAAAAATTTTTCTACACTTTGTGTCTAGCTATTTTCAAATAGAACATCTACTAAGAAGTAAAGGCCTAAAGTAGCTAGAAATAAGCGAACTAAAACTAGAACTTACACTTGGGTGTGATTTCTCCTTTCATAAATATAAGCTAAAAAAATAGCTAACAGACTATGGCCTCCTCAATAATTCCAACTAAGTTTGTATTCAAAACAACTCTATAAACTATAAACTAACGAATTACCATAGCTACAACGCTAGAGGCAGATTATTTGAGGCCTAACACAAAAGAAACACTCGCCCGTTTTCTTTTTCCACGTGTCGAACTCCACTGTCTGGTAAAACGCCGTCTCAGGCAACTAATAGGTTTTACGGCGTGCGCGTATTTAATTACATAATTGCTCGCCCGCTTTCGTCCGCAAAGGGTTAATAATCTTAAGCAGACTAAATTTTCACTTTATAAGTAAACAAAATATGATTATGCAAACTATTTTTTCAATGGATACTAGTTGTTATTGTTGCATCGGTACACAATCATAAATAATGTACTTAGTTTTGTCAATCTTTGTGATAATTATATAACTAGTAAATAACCCGCCACACAGTGTCATTTGACATACTACAAATTAACAATGCAGTGACATAAGTTATTTTTATTCATTGTTATGATTCTCTACCATTGGATAAGGTCACATCAGTTTCCCTCTCCTGCTCCCCTTTTTTCCTTAACTATCTCAGGTTTTCTTCTCCCACCTTTCCTCTTTTTTAAGCTGTTTTCTTGAGTCAGGAAGTATCCTACCTTTGTCTACCTCTCTTGCTTCTGAATCTCTCTGTCCTTCTATCATGATTATGGACTTAGCTTTGCGATTCTTTTTCGTACTTTTGCTTTCCTTTTTGAAACTTACACACCTTTACTAGATGATTTGATTCCACCCACTTTTTAGTTACAATTAATCATTCCATACTTGCCTTCTCTTTCGTACCTATGCCTTATTTTTACTACGTCACCTTACCTCACCGATTCCACCCGCTTTTTAGTGATAATTAATCTCCTTTTTGCCTTCTCTTTCATACTTTTCACCTTCTTTTTTTAAACCTACGCCGCTCTCCCTCATTTATTCTAGTCTGGCATAGCCAGATCCTTCACCTAACCGCTACGCAGAGAAAGGGTCTAGGGATAATCGTTCACCTTGGCTGTTCTAGAGGAATGCGGTAGAGGTTGCCAAATTACTATTACGGCGCCTGCAGGATGTGCTGACCCGAACACAACCACAGAGTATTTTGCGCAGGCGCAGCAACTACCAAGATTTTGATAGTTCAGGACCGCAGGCTCCATTATGTACACATGTGGTAAGATGCCCACTCATTTCACCGAGGGCTGCCTAGGAGACGACAAAAAATGTTAACTAACCAACCACACCCCAAATTTTTGGCTCTATGCCAGACTATTCCACCCATAATCATTTTCTACTGAATGTAAAGACACTTTACCCATTCAGTGTTACAATGCTTTACCAAACTGTTTAAGCTCATGAATTATTCATGAATACACACCGTCATCGGTCGTCATAATTACTGACACACAAGCGTACCATTATATAGATGTTTAATACTATAATCCTGATAACATGAAATAGTGAGAATTACTCTGTGGTCTGCTACAAGACCACTAAATGGTAATAGATTAAAAATTGTGAGAAAGATTACTGGGTCTCTTCAATATAATGTTCACATACTCTCTACATAATTGGGCATGTTCAATAGGAGAGGAGGGGTGGTAGATTCTTGGCGTTAATGTTTTGGGGGCATTACTTTGATTAAAAGCTGGCTGTTTCTGCCATAGTACATAAAAGGTGGTGCCCTATCACATTAAGGGTGCTGGCACATAGCAAAGAGCATGCACTGTTAATTGACCCAATTGAGCTGCCAAACCACGGAGTTGTAGCCTGTGGTTGGGCTTAAAAAAACACCTGCACACAATCCCCGAGTTGCTTAGTTATGATGGAGGTGACAGAAATCTGTCTGTACCCTCCAGCTCAGGTCCATCTGTGCCCCCCATTGCATTCCATCTTTTGCCCCCCCAGTGCAGGTCCATGCTGTGCCCCCCCGCCCCCAGTGCAGGTCCATCTGTGCCCCCCATTGCAGGTCTTGTCTTGCCCCCCCCCCCCCGCCCCCCAAGCGCAAGTCCGTCTGCCCCCCCATGACAATCAGTCTTTGCCCTCAGCAGGTCCATCTGTGCCCCTCAGTGCAGGTTCATCTGTGCCTTCTGTCTTAGTTCCATTTGTCCCTCACAAGCAGTTTCCAGCACTGATATTCCTGGCTGGACTGTTGTGAGCAAAGTTTCCGACTCCGCCAGGAAAATTTAATTGGGGTGGGGGGGGGGGTACACCAGGAGGAAGGTAGCAGTAAAAACTGAAGGTAGCTGTAAAAACTGGAAAGCAGTCTAAAAGGCTTAATGCACGCTCCTGTTCTTACTTGAAAATTCGAAATCTAATAGTCAAGTCACTAAGAGAATACAACGTAATGCTGTATCTACTAGAGCTCTGGTACAATAATGCATTTGAATGGAGCGTCACGAAGAGACTACAACACAGGTCTTGTGCTGGTATATCCAGTGAACAAGTATGAAAAGTATTGTGTGTTGCTAAAGAATAGCAATGAACTAAACAAAAATATTTAACTAACAAAAATTATTAGCAGCTAGCATTCAAATTTAAACTTCAGTCAGACCAGCTCACTTGCAGTTTGTGCTGAAGCACATCACTAGTAATAGTACAACTTAGCTTATTTCAGACAACAGCTGGTACTCCCATAAAATCATATTGTTAGAGTAGTGATATAGCTACTTACCTTATATCAAAACTTCCTTTGTTGTAGCAACAGTATGACCTTGAATGTGACCAATAGATGGACTAGGAAATCACAGCTGTATTTGAATATAGTGACACCAAATATTATATACCGGCCCAAGCGCAGTCGAGCGGGTTGGTAAAGCCTCACCTAACTTATTTCTGGGAATTCACGCACGCACAGTTCACCAGCGCAGTTAGTTGCAGTTGAGCGGGTCGGCGGAGCCGCACCAAACTTTAATTCTTGAAGAATTACAGATTGCAAACAGTAGTCGGGGCGCGGCGATTCCCGTAAAAACGGCTTATTATATCTCCCCGGCCAACAACTCCCCCATCCACTGTGAGCATGCTCGCAATGACTTAAAGAGGAAGGCGCGAGATTCCCCGTCCAAAAAAAACATGCTGCGGTATTCCTCTACTAAATATGGTGGGACAAAAAAACAACAACACCTCACAATACTTTTTTTTAGCAAGATATCTTCTTTTTTTTGTGCTAGATTTCTCTTCACTAGATTCAAATGGGGTAATAACTCCTCCAGCAGGGGGTAGACGAGGAGAAAATTCGAAGAAAAATGAGTTTAGAAGTGGCTGTAGCAGTATTATCTCTCCATTGGAGAAATCTTCTTTCATTTCTATGGGCAAGTGTGAATAGTTGTAGTAACTAGTTAAGGTGACATCTGGACTCACTATGTTTTAGGGTGCAGCTCATCTGTAAGAACCAGGTCTGTGTCTGGTGGTATCACTCCTCACAGTGGCCCTACCTCAAACTCAACCTCCAGTAGTGGTGGCACCACACCAGGACATCAGCGAACTACACACTCCTCTGCCATAGTGTGTATGTGTACAAATATTCTAGAAATGCTGCACTTGTTTTGAGAGTACACGGTTTGTTTTAATAATTATCATAACTCCCACCTGAGTCCCAAGTAGTACAGTTCTACTACTGCCATGAGTAGTGTGTATGTGTGTGCCACTGTCATGAGATAAGCACATAGTATTTGGAATGGTTGTATATAGGCTTGCACCACTTGTGGGGCTGTCTCCTAGCAGCCCCACCTTTTTAAGATAACAATAAACAGACATGTTCTCTTGACGTACATGTGTATCCATGCCAGTGTTCCATTCTTATAGCATTTATTTCGTAAATGGGCATATCACAAATTCTCACTGCATATTTTGTTTTACCTGTGGGTGATAGATGTATATTAACTGTGCCACCCATGGTTTCATTTAGATCCAATTAAACCTGGTGTGCAACTTAGCATATTATTTTTACCCATGTGACTTGCTCTGGTCTAGTTAGCTTGAGGGTAAGAGTGAGCAGTACTAAGGATCCTGCAGTACTACTACAACTCGAATGTGGATAGCTTACCCACCCCCCTCCCTTAAAAATCCATCCCCACACAACATATGTGACCGTCTATAGGAAAACCGGGCACAACGCGGCACCCTTCGAAAAAATTTTTTTTGCACTTACAGAGTTGTCGGCGTCCAGATATTGAGCTCTCCAAGTTTTATCGTTGTAGCTTAAGTCGTTCCCACTATAATAGACCTAACTGTTCCCTTCTGTCGGCTTGAAACAATACATTTATAAGAAATCGATCGATCTTTTCTCGATATTTACGCACGCCGCGTTGGGTCACATATAAGTTCAATTGTTAAAATAACATACAATGTTGTATTGATAGTTATCTAACAATCTCTATGCCCTTCACTTCTTTAAAAATATGCATTGGAATCTCAGTCACTTAATATAGTCCACAAAAAGTTATTGTAGAAATGGTAGCATATTTAGATCCTCTATTTTATTATGAAAGGATTCAAGTTAATATTTTCTTTGTGATGGATCCATGACTGTAGTATTCATCCTGTTTATTTGTCCAGCAATTGTAGAAGGGCGTGGCTTGGCTAAAGGAGAAGTTGGACTTGCTTCCATAGACCTGAAGAATCCTGTCCTCCAGCTTTCTCAGGTTAGACACTTTAATTAATGTTTACAGCTTAGAGGAAATAGATATTTTCTTTACCATCCAATATACATAATAGAAAATGCATCTTTCTCTTCACATGTTCAGGATTGTATTAACACCAAACTTTGTTTCTGTAGTTTCCAGACAGTCAGATGTATGTGAAAGTCCTCACAAAACTACTTCATATCAATCCCATGGAGGTAAACATGCAGTAGTTATCATATTACACATACACATTCAGTAGTATACTACATGACATGGTCATATTACACATACACATTCAGTAGTATACTACATGACATGGTCATATTACACATACACATTCAGTAGTATACTACATGACATGGTCATATTACACATACACATTCAGTAGTATACTACATGACATGGCTCATCAAACTGAAAGCTAAACTAAAGCATGCTCCTTTCTCCCAAGAATTACATTGACTGGCCAGGATCCCATCAATAATTTTTTGGGCACAATCTAAAAATGTTATTTCTTACATGAGCACCTACAAACCACAAAACACAAATCCTTTGAGCCCACCCATACCGAAACATCTTCCTACGCCACTATTTCTCCAGTGATTTGTGCAATTTGACCACCGAGGTAACACTAACATAACACTGGGTCCTTTTGGACAATTGTGGCAGGACATTGCAAACCTCTTTCAAAACATAATATATGATTGTCAACCTATAACATACTGATAATAACATTTTAAATGAGTTCGGGTGTGTATGTGCTTAATTGAGTGTGTGTGTGTGCATGTTTGATTGTGTGTGAGTGTGTAATTTGTGTCAGGTGAGTATTTGAGTCAGGTGTTGGTGTGTTGTCCATGTTTGTGCTTATAGATTGTTCTACCCAACACAGTGTGTGATTCCAGTGCTAAGACTAAACTCTATCAACTTCTTTTAGATCATTTTGATGAAACTACACTCACAACCGTGCAGCGGAAATACTTCAATGAGTCCAAAGGTTTGTAAATTTGTATGTATGTATTTGGCGAGCGAGCGTAGCGAGCGAGACACTTACAGGGGTAACACAATCGAAAATCGGGGATGTTTGTTTATTTAGATATATGTATGGACGTATGTATGTAATTTTGTACTTTAACCCTCGCGTTTTTGTGTTAGTTATGCACGGCTTATAACCATGACAAAGAGCGCATTGACTTACCACCGCCACTAACTCGAATAGAAATGGAAGTCCCTTAAGTTTTCAAGTTTGAATTGCACCCGCAAAAGAATTCAGAATGGTAAACAATTCAATTTCTAGGGTGACACGGGTACTGATCGATAAACCAGAGGATTCTGTTTAGTGCAATTTGGGACGGGGTCGACCACGCAACAGTATTTACTTGAAAATACATTGTCCACTAGACTACCGCGAAGGTAAGTCTGTGTAGGTGCATTTCCAGTTGTGTCAAAGCATTGTGTGTTACAACCACTACTTAGCTAAAGAATATCACAAAGAAAACTTAAATAACGTGTATTGTTTTGTTGTTATTTTTTCCTTCAATTCAAGCAGTTGCAGAGAGTTGTTACTATGGCACTGAAATCCCTTTACCCTGTATGTTAAATTTAAAAACTGGACCTTATTTTCAGTAGCTTCAGTGTTAGAAGTCAAAATCATTCATATAAAAATAGTATAGTCTTTAGGCTCGCTCGCCATTTGTGCTCAAGCACATCACTAGTTAGGTATGTATGTATATATGTATGTATTGCGTGGTGGCTGTGTGGTGTAGTGGTTGTGTTCTTGGCTCAGGGCCTAAGATCCCTGAGTTCAAGTCCCACTCTGGCAATTTTTCCATCTAGTTTTCCATCTGCCTCCCACCAGTCCACCCAGCTATGATTGGGGACCTGGCGTTTGCTGGGGTGCAAATTCAATGCCTTTTCTCATGCAACAGCAATGGTCCAGGTGGGACTTCGGGTGCCCATACCACTTGCTGTGAGGAAAGGCCTGTGTTTTTATGTATGCATGTATGTATGTGTGTTTGTTTGTAGTTACTTGTGTATGTGCATACGTTAGTTTGGAGTGAGCTAGTAACTTCAAAAGTAGTTCTGAGACGGAGTTGGTATGCTGCCGCCACCATAATTAGTTGCAAGTATCAAACTGCAAAAATAGAATGTGCATATGCATGCAATAGATGATGCAAATGTAAAAATGTTGCTATCACTATGTATGTTACATGTGGTTTTATGTTATAGTGTCACAACATGGTCAATTTGAACATCAGTGTAGCAGTCCTAGGACAGTCTAAAGTTTGGCTGCATAGTGCTTTTAGCATTTAAAAATCTGCTTGTCTTTGAACAGTAGCTTTGCCAATGAAACTGATGATTGATACACCCTAGTTTATAGCGAGTTTTCGTTACGATGACAGTGTTATGCATTCCTCACCTCTTTGTGTGGTGCCTAGGGTTGGAGTACATCCACCAGTTGTGTGCTGCAGAGTTCAGTTCAGTGGAGGTGGATGTGAGCACTAAGTACTACTGCCTGGCAGCAGCCGCAGCTCTGCTCAAGTATGTGGAGTTTATACAGAACATTGTGTATGCCCCAGGCTCTCTCAAGGTCTGCTTCAAGGGGTCTGAACAGACTGCCACCATTGGTGAGATTGTAAACATCACTTACTATTATCCCCAAATGCCACCTTAGGCGTAAACACGTACTTTCCCAAAATTTAATATGATAATAAACTGACCCCTGAAGAGGACTTCGGCAAGAAGTCGAAACGTTGGGTTAAGTTATAATTTAAAACATTGGCTGTTAAAAAGAGAAAAATGTCCTATTATGATAATAACTTGAAGGAATTTTTTTTGCAAAAGTTTATAACTCTTTATTTTGAGGTTTTAGGTTTAAAAATTGTTTTAATAGGTGTAATGATAGACAGTTACACTAACTGTCCAGCATCATGAAATCATTTTTGTGGTAGCTATTGAAGGGGGCAAGGATGACTTTCACAAGCTCCCTCTCCACAATCGGCTAGTGCAATAGTGGGAATGGTTTTAGCTATTTGTAGCTATAGTTTCTCGAAGGACCAGAGTGCTCCTTGTGTTATTATTACCAAACACAATAATACTCAGTAAAAGTAATCTGGTTAAAAGTATTTTTAAAAGCACTAACAACGGTTACAATGCGTCGCCAGACAACACAGTTTGCCGGCGGTTATAATGTACATGCGCGATTGTGTGTATGCGATGATAAAAGTTTGTCAGTTCATACCAGGGTAGACCTGGTCATATTCCCGGGGCAGGCTGAACAATCATTTCTCTTCATCTGGAACTAGTAGTACTAGTCTATGTATAGACCTTTTGTAGATCTTGTCCCCGATTCTGAGGTCCACCACCCGTACAATGTTGTCATCTCCAGGATATACCTTAACAACTCTAGCCAAGGGCCATGTGAGATGCTTCAATACGTCATCTTTAACAAGAACTATGTCATTGACCCTAACATTTCGTTTTTTCAGATGCCATTTCGCCCTTGATTGTAGACTGGATACATATCCTTTGATCCAAGTGATCCAAATCTGTCCATGTAATTCCTTGACCAGTTTCCAGCGTTTCAGCAGATTCAGATCTTCTTTGTTCTTGTCCACTAAGTTAGGTAGAGCTGTTAGTGGTTTGCCAATCAAAAAATGGCTAGCAGTAAGAACCAACTCCTCTGAGGTAGACTCCAATGAGGTGATTGGCCTTGAATTCAAAATAGCTTCACACTCTGCTAACACAGTGGATAGTTCTTCAAATGTTAGCAAGTGTGGGGCGAGAATTTTCCTGATTTGTAACTTCATTAGTCTGATGGAAGTCTCCCACAATCCTCCGAAGTGTGGTGCCCTTGGAGGTGTATTGTGCCATTCAATCTTATGATCTGTCACTAGATGAGAGATGGCTTGCTTAGTTTTCTGTTCCTCAAACAATTGTTGTAATTCTACAATTTCTGATTTAGCTCCTATAAAATTGCTGCCATTGTCTGAATATACTTGTTGAGGAATTCCTCTTCGACTTTTAAAACGCTTGAATGTTTGAATGAAAGCTTCACTAGTAAGTTCATGACAAAGTTCAATATGCACTGCCTTCGTTGTCATGCAGACAAATAGACAAACATAAGCTTTCACTCTAACAGGTTTTCTGGTAGCTCCCTGTTTGATGTAGACAGGTCCAGCAAAATCTATTCCTGTCCGTGTGAATGGTGGTGCTGGAGTAGTTCTACAGCTTGGTAGGGGTCCCATTTGCTGGGTCAATGGTCTACAGTAGGCAGTCTGACATTTCACACATTGTCTGCTGAGTCGCTTTAACTCGTTCCTTAGTCCAGGAATAATATAAGTCTGACTGATCGTGGCCATCAACACAGATATTCCGGCGTGCTTGTGGAAAGCATGAAGGTGTTTGACTAGGAGTTTAGTGATCGGCGAATTTAAAGTCAAGAAAATTCTAGTTTGTAGTTGTTTTGGTTCCTCAACTTGTCGAACTCTTCCCCTAGCTACCAGAAGTCCTTGATCATTCAATCCCACTTCATATCTATTGAGCAGATGACCTTTAGATAAAACTTCCTTCTTTTGTGCAGCTCGAATTTCTGTCTGACATCCTTGCTGTTGTGCCAGCTTCAGTAATATGATGTCTGCTTCTTCCAGTTCTTTACTGCTTAGAGTGGTCATCAAAACTCTGTCTTCCTTCTTCCCTCTGGCATTCTGAATAAATCTCATGACCCAGGCAATAACTCTCTGAGTTGTGTGATAGGTTGAGAACTTGCTGAGCGATTCTTGGAACTCTAAATTGGTCGCTTCAACGACCAAACGTACTCGAACTTCAGGAAGTTGCGTCATTTTTGGCAATGGTTCTATCTTCCAAGCTTCTGATTTACTTGTGAGCCATGCCGGTCCGTGCCACCATAAATCTGAAGTGACCAATTTGTTTGCTGATATTCCTCTACTGATAAGATCAGCAGGGTTGTCCTTTGATGACACATGATTGCAGTTTTGAACATCCACTTCGGCTAGGATAATTTGAACTCTATTTCCGACGTATGTCTTCAATCCTGACGGGTGTTTCTTCGTCCATGCCAATACTATTTCAGAATCAGACCAAGCGTAAACGTACTGTTTGTCAATGTCCATGATCTCTCGGATGTAGGCTAGTTGTTTTGCAAGTAGAGTAAGAGCTTCCAGTTCTAACCTTGGAATAGTGTTTGCTCGAACAGGTACTACTCTTCCTTGTGAATAAAGAAGGTTGATTGCTACTGATCCATCATCATATGTCGTCCTTAGATACGTGACTGCTCCGTATGCTTCCTTGGAGGCATCAGCGAAACCATGTAGCTCTCTAAGAACAACTGCTTTATTATCAGATAGGCTCCTTCGGACTGGGTGCTCTGCTATGCAATGAATATGTTCCATCCATGCATCCCAGTTTTGCTGAAGATCATCTGGAATCTCTTGGTCCCAATCCAGCTTGCATTTCCAAGTCTCTCTCAAAATTATCTTTGCTGGAATGAGTGCAGGTGAGACAAACCAAGTTTGTCGTACACTTTGGCTGCAATAGACGCTACTTCCCGTTTAGTCACATTGCTCGTTGTTCGTGGTGGCACTGCTACGTGGAGAGTGTCTTGATTCACATCCCAATGAATGCCTAGAGCACGAGAAGATTCAAGTGGTTTGGGGAGGGTGAGGTCGCTCAATTCCAAGGATTCTTTTGGTATAAGCTTCCTGAGTTCTGTGTCATTTGTCCTACACTTTCGAATGTCCATCCCAATTTCTTTTAAGAGGTTACAAAGCTGTACTCTGATTTCATTTCCCTGTTCTGTAGTGTCAACACTGAAAAGAAAGTCGTCTACATAGAAGTTCTCTAAAATCATCATCGAAATCGTTGATTGCTAGAGCAGCCATGAAAGTTTCGAAAGACTTTCCCTTTAGCATTTCGATATTATCCACATGCTGTTCGATGTGACGACGGGTCTGGCGTAGACTTGTGCGATGTTTCATTGTTATTCTGGGCTTTTGTAGTTGTTCTACGTAGTGAGGATACAATACTTGAGGTGATCCGTATTGTTTAGAAAGTTCATCCAACGCATTCTTGTATCCATTGTCTTTTATCAAGAAACCGCTTACGAGTTCTTTGCAAGATTTCAATTCCATTGCTTCTAGTAGATAGTTACACTTCTCAGCTTCAGTTAGACCTCGAGCACGTTTTTCTATTGATTCTGTGAACAATTTCTTGAATGCTAAAAAGTTTAGCGGATCACCGTTGAACTTGGGGAGCTTACAGGTAAGCTTAGAGGCAGTATAAACTGGTTCAGTGTGTGTAGTAGTAACAACAATTGATTCTCCGATAGGTATCGAGGAGGCTGAAGAAGTACATTCTGTTTCTGCCTCAACAAGGATTTGGTTTAATTCATGTATTAGATCCTGTGCCTTTCTCGTCTGTTCAGTTAATTCTCCATCCTCAGTATGTCCTCGCAGCCCTTCATTAAGTTTGTCAAAATTCTCCTCCAATTGGCTGCACTTTTGTTTCCAGTAATTTGATTTGGGTGCTGGTACTGCAATGAGGTTGGAAGCTTTTGTGTGTATTTCAAAAGAGAGTTTATACAGCATCTTTCGATCGAGCAAGTCAATATATGCTTTCCTGATTAGTTCTATTTGCCTGAGGTTATCGTCCGCGATCTTTTCTTCCTTTTGAATCGCATCTGCTGGGGTGGATTCATCGGGAAATACTTCAATGTATCTTTGGCTGAGTACTTGATATACGTTTTCGATATGTTCGATTTCCTCTAGTTGATGCTTAATGTCTTCAGCATTAATTTTATCAAGGTTCGTTTTGCGATAATCATCCAAGCGTCGTTTGTGCTTCGTAATATTTCTTTGGTTAGCAGTACGATTTCTCTTGATAGTTGTGACGTCGTCTAACATCATGATTTCGTCTACTTCTGGCGAAAACATTTAGTCTATTCCTTGAAGACGACTGTTGAGACTCAGTTAATGGTTAGGTTGTAACTTGATCAGAGTTTTGCCGTACAACCTTGTTTTAACTGTTCGTTTGGTCGCTAAGACGGACCGTTAGGTTTGTTCGATGATTCGTTGATTCAATCCTAGCTAGTAGTCACCCGTTACTTTGTTTGGGTATCCGGCTCGAAGGACCAATGAAGGGGGCAAGGATGACTTTCACAAGCTCCCTCTCCACAATCGGCTAGTGCAATAGTGGGAATGGTTTTAGCTATTTGTAGCTATAGTTTCTCGAAGGACCAGAGTGCTCCTTGTGTTATTATTACCAAACACAATAATACTCAGTAAAAGTAATCTGGTTAAAAGTATTTTTAAAAGCACTAACAACGGTTACAATGCGTCGCCAGACAACACAGTTTGCCGGCGGTTATAATGTACATGCGCGATTGTGTGTATGCGATGATAAAAGTTTGTTAGTTCATACCAGGGTAGACCTGGTCAGCTATAGTGAGTTGGCTTAACAAATTATCTTCAAATTTTATACTGTCACAACTAATAGTGAAACAATTTTAATACAATTGCAAATTTTCATATAAAAATGTATTGTCCCATGTCTTAGCTCAGAAGAGCCTTCCTGAACTCTAAAAGAAATGCAGATCATTAACATTAATATTATGATGGTTCATCCTGTGAAATGTCACTCATCAAACTGATAGTATAGTATGGAAAAGGATATCTTTTTTTAGATGTCACTACAGTGAAGAATCTAGAGCTGCTCACTAATGCCCGTGACCCCGCCTCTAGCCACTCCCTCTACGGCATTCTCAACTACACGAAGACAGTAGGTGGAGGTAAGGATCAACTTTACTCACTTAGTAGAGTTGAGTGTGTGTATGTGTGTACAGCTAGACTACTGAGATCCAACATTCTGGAGCCACCTTCCAGTGAGTTCACACTATGTAGACAAGTTAGTACTCAAACATGGGTGTGTGTATGCGTGTGTGTGCATGGCATGCATGTTTGTATGTTTTCATGCTTATGTATGTTTATATGCTTGTGTGTGTTTGCATGAATGTGTGTGTGCATGCGCATTTGTGCATTTTCATGCTTGTTTATGTGTTTATAGTGTGTGTGTGTGTGTATGTGTGTGACAGGTCTCCATACGTTGCAGTTGAGACAGAATTGCATCCAAGGTAAAAAATTGTCACTTGATTTTCTCTCAAATAAACATCTGTATGTCTTTCTCTTCTCATATATCCACATTCATTCCTCCATGTTGCTGCTTCTGCAGAGCTCACTGAAAATGAGGTGATTATAGTTCAATTTTGTACTAATATAAAGGCATATCATTTACAGCTGGAAATTTTTCTAGTGGAAAATTTTTAGTACAAAATTTGTAATTTATTGAATTGTAATGATCATGATTGTTGGAATTTGTATGAGTAATAGCACGGGTAACCGTGCTATTGATCCCTAATAGCGCAGGTTACCCATGCTATCACTCGCTAATAGTGCTACACTGTATTGCTCACTCACTATCTCCTTATTTCAGGATTAGCTTCCTCTGGAACTTTGTTTTTAACGTACGGCTTCTCCTTATTTGTTGTAAAACATTCCGTCTATTAGAGATAAAGCTTCTGTGGTAAAGAGTGGCATTGTCTTCAACTAGAATCTACTTGAACTGTACGTTTCCAAGGTTAACGCTGCACGTGTGCGCACTTACCCGTACTATTTCACTTAGCCACCATAGTATTTCACTTAGTTTCCACTTAGTTACCGTGCTATTTCACTTTCCCCCCGTGCGATTTCATTGAACAGCGATTTTTCCCATACATTTTTAAATAGGCAATTTACGTGCCGTACTATTTTGTTTAACACAATTTGATTCATTTGATGGCAAGTGTTCTTGAACATTAGTTTGGAGTCTTTCAGTTCATTTTAATAGCTTCCTTATTGCTGCAACCACAAAGTTAATTGGCGAGCGAGCGAAACGAGTGAGACACTTACAGGGTAACACAATTGAAAATCAGGGATGTTTGTTTGTTTATATGTTTGGACGGTCATTTTGTACTTTGACCCTCTCGTTCTTTTGTGTTAGCTCGGTGTTCGACCCTGTCCGAAACTTCACTAAACAGAATCCTCCGGTTTAGCGATCATTACCTGTATCACCTTAGAAATTGAATTGTTTACCGCTTTGAATGCATTTGTGGGTGCAGTTAAAACTAAAAAAACTTATGGGAATAAGCCCTACGCAACAGTACTTACTTGAAAATTCATTGTCCACTAGACAAACCACGGAAGCTAAGTCTTGCATAGGTATGTTCTGTTGTGTGAAAGTATTGTACGTTACAACTAATAATAAAAATAAAAGTTTAAATTATGTGACTTGATTTTGTTGCTCTTCTTTTCAATTCAAACAGTTGCGGGGAGTGGTTACTATGGCATTGAATGCTTTTACCGTATATACGTAATTAAAAAAACTCGACTATATTTTAGTAGCTTGTTAGAAGTAAAAATTAATCATTTAACAATAGTGTAGTTTTAGACTCGCTCGCCATTTGTGCTCAAGCACATCACTAGTTTTAATACTGCTTTTTATTCAGGGCTCTGAACTGTTGAATTGTGACGTGGTACATGTGTTGTGATGTGACATATATGTTTGATGTGGCAGATGTGTTGTGATGCGACACATGTATTGTGATGTAGCACATGTATTGTGATGTGGCACATGTATTGTGATGTGGCACATGTATTGTGATGTGGCACATGTATTGTGATGTAGCACATGTATTGTGATGTGGCACATGTATTGTGATGTGGCACATGGATTGTGATGTGGCACATGGGTTGTGATGTGGTACATGTATTGTATGGTACATGTGTTGTGATGTGGTACATGTACATGTAAACTTTTTTTAGGATATGTTCTATGGACTGGAATCAGGTATTTATTAAGCATTTTAGCAAAGATAAGTGTTTGAAATTTGTCTGCTGATTGTTCTATGTGAGTTCTGAAGCGGTTCCTAGATGTGGATCACTTGATATCTCTACTCATTACTGTGCCAAAGAGGGACACTCATCGCACTGCAGAAAACACTATAGCCAATGTGAGCAATCGAACGGGGAGAGTGGAAGGGCAGGGGGGGCGGGGGGTAGAATGAGTGGATTTCATAATTATTACGGAGAGTAATGACCTTTTTTATTGCAGTTTGACTATCCCCTTTCCCGTATGTGCAATACACATGACAACCTGCATATTCAAACCATTCCAACCATCTCTATCTCCAACAAATATTGGCCAAATTGTCTTTTTAGCCTAGCTAGGTCTACTTCTATGAATTTTAGTTGTTTTGAATTTAGTATTACTTATTCTTACCATTCCTAATGTCACTGTTTCTTCTATCATCAAACAAATGATGAGTTTAATGTCAATAAAAATATCAGTTCCTGCATTGATGAAGAAAGTGATTACTTATGGCTTACTTGTTCCCTTCATTATAGCAACCTGAATCCAGTATTTGAGAACTTGTTCACTATTTGGTTGCAGGTGATTCATTTGAAACATGTGCTACAATTGGTTGGCCCATTGAAGTCATCTCTGGAAGGTTCCAGTGACACTCTACTGAAGGCTTTCTATCAGGTATGGTTCAGATAACTGGCGGAGTAGTATCTGATATTTAAATATATTCATGTGACTTACTAAATATGCTGGAACTGATTGTGTATATGTATGTGTGCGTGTTTGTGTGTATTATGGCAGGTGTTAACTGATGTCCGGTTTCAGTTGATCTGTGACATCATCCAGAAGGTGGTACACGATGACACTCACTTTCAGAAGGGAGCACTCTACATGAGGGCTCAGAAATGCTTCTGCATCAAGTCTGGCCTCAACGGTGAGAAAAACAGAGAGGAAGAACCAATCAGTATAAATACGACTAGATTTAATGTTTAATAGTACCAAGTAAGTTGCCCATTCAAAAATGAATGGGAAAAATCGCTGTTCAATTGAAATCGCACGGGGAAAGTGAAATAGCGCGTAACTAATTGAAATACCTCAGTAACTAAGTGGAAACTAAGTGAAATACCTCGGTAGCTAAGTGAAATAGTACGGGTAAGTGCGCACGCATAGAGCGTTAACCTTGGAAACGTACAGTTCAAGTAGTTTCTAGTAGGTGACAATGTGCAAGAGACTTTTTAAAAAAGCTGGCCTACTATTAGCGAGTGATAGCACGGATAACCTGTGCTATTAGGGATCAATAGCACTCGTAAATCGATTGAAATAACACTCGGCTTCGCCTCGTGCTATTTCAATCGTTACTCATGCTGTTAATCCCGAATAGCACGGTTACCACGTGCTATTACTCATACATATCAGCTGCTCCTCTGTCTTTGCTGCCCCATCCCCTTTAGTTTACCCATTCTTTTGATAAATTTGAAAAAAAAAATTTCCAATACAGATGGAGTTTATTTACTAGTGGTGTGCTTGAGCACAAATGGCGAGCGAGCCTGATGTTAGGTAACATAAAACTAAGTATTGTTACTATGTTTTAGCTTAGTTCATGCAAACATATAATAGCAGTTTATGACATTTTATTTCAGCAAACAAATACAAAATCACTCTATTACCTGATTAATGGTAACTTTTGTAGTATTAAACATCAACCATTCTGATAATCTCAATCACTAGTAACTCTTGAACAAGCTCTCAGCTACGATAAAAAAATAAACCGGTGTTATTATTTGTAATTTTAGCCAAACATATATTCTTGAGTATTGACAACTTCTGATTGAAGTTACTTTGACCATCTGAGTTACCTTGAATTCTTGACAACAAGCTCTCACCTACAAAAACAAATTATTTTTTTCTTGAGCAGTGGTAACTTTTGTAGTACCAAATTTGAGCCAATCTGACTATTTGAATTTACCAGTCACTGTTGACAAGCTCTTAGCTACAAAAAAGAAAGGCCAGAGTTAATTTTGCATATATTAGCTAACAAATATGGAATTACGTACTTACCTCAGCTTCCCTCGAGAAGTAGTAGCTTCCTTAGCATTAATACTACGGCATTCTGACTACCAATGGCTCTTGACAACCAACAACTGGCACTCCGTATCCCCCCCATAAAACGGCGAAGTTTTGAAATTAAGTCTGGAAAAGGGTCTTCAATGCCATAGTAACCAGTCGAATCAACTTTTTGTTTCTTGAAAAGCAAGCATTTTCGCATGAATTTTCTCACACTTTGAAGGTTAAGTATAAAGTAAGGCTTGCTTAATCCTCTAGTTTCAGAATAAACTGGGGTCAAGCCTAAAAAGCCGTGTTTTTTGGAGAAAAACGTTCCCCGCGCGCGCGTTTAAGGGGCATACGTACCATCCCACATACATATATACCTATAACATATACCTGATTTTGCATTATCCACCCCTAATACTGTCTCGCTCGCTCGCCAATTAATTAATTTATTTACTTTTTGTTGGTGTATTTGTTCCTTTTCCCCATTATTAATTGTTTTTGTTAATATTTTGTTCTGTCTATTTATTTATATATTTATCTATTTGGTATGTTTTTATAATTCAGGGATGCTGGATATATCTCGTCAGTTGTATACTGAAATTATTGATGACATATCAGGTATGGAAGTTCGTGGCACATTGCATAGTTCTGGATACAGCAGGAGAACATACTGAATTAATTTTTCCCATTGCTCTGCAGTTTTATGTCCTACTAGAGTTTTAAATGTATGAGTTATTATTTAATACCATAAAGACAATTCCGTGTAAATGGGATAAAAAAAAAGCGGGTAGGGAACTTGCATAAGCTCCCCTCCCTCCCTCCCCCCCATCCCTTCCTACTCCACCGAAACCCTAAACACCAAACAGAATTTACCAGATACAGGCCAGATTGACAATAATGGGATATCCACACAACCACACAATACTGAGACGACTAGGCATACACTGAATTGACACAACCCAACCAACACCACAACAGCTAACATACTGTAGTTGTTTTCACAGTTACCATGAATTGCAAAAAACAAAAAAAAACAAAAACAAAAACAAAAAAAAGCAGTAAAACACAGTATCATTTCAGTTATCCGAACTTTTTAGATGGCTGTACACCAAAAATTTAATAGTAGCACGTGCAGATACAACCAATTGCTTGACCACACCCCTTCATTAGTGTTTTATAATACAATTTATATTGTGTTCAATTATCTGAACATTTCAGTTATCCAAACACCTCATGGTCCCAACGTGTTCAGATATTAACTGACATTCTACTGTATGTATTAAAATGTAATTAGTACCTGCTCGACAGTGAGTTCACTTAACACTACACAGAGATTACTTGCTATCTGATTTTGGTTTCCAATTATATTTACTTTCTTGAGTTACGGGTATTTCTATGTCATGGTCAGTTTCCACTTCCATTCCAGGCCAGAGAGAATTGAGTGTAGTTAATTCCTGTTCCTGTCTAGTAAATACAATTCAATTTATTATTTTTATCAGAACTGACCAAGCAAGTGGCAGAGAAGTACAGTCTTCCTGTGAAGAGTGCGTTCAGTGCTGGGCGTGGCTTTCACCTGCAGCTCTACACCGGCCATTCTTCCACTCTGGGTGACAGAGGCGTGGCACCAGCTGATGGAGAGGGTAGCAATGTGCCATGTAGTAAGGGAACGCCAACACGCTTGGAGGATTTGCCGCGGGAATTTATTAAGGTCACAAAGCAACGCAGCACCCTCAGTTTTACCACAGTGGACTTTATTAAACTAAATAGTGAGTACACTCAAACTAATATTTAACGGTATATGCCTGACAAATTTATGTACACTTGTTTTACCAAAATAAATGCCACATTCTTTTTAATTACAAATCACGATGCATTCTTCCAACTACCTATTGTTTTGTTTAACTCGAGAACTACTTGACCAAACATTTTTAAAAAAATTACATACATTTCTGGTTTATATTTATTGAATGGTGCCAAATAATTTTTTTTTTAATTGGTGGAAGTTACCTTTTTAAAAGTTGAGAAAATATTTGCTCAGAATATGATAATAAGAATCCTTTACAATACTTACCACATACTAGGACTGAGCAACATTCATTATTATATAGCTATAATGACAGGGGTGGTGAGATTATGTGGTTTTTTTTCCCCCCCTGTTCTTTATTGTTGTGCAGGTCGTGCTAGTGACTGTCTGGATGAGATCTACCTGCTATCTCATTGGTAAGACATCCATTATACTGCATGCAGAAGAGTAGGGCCTATTGCAAGACTGCCTCAGTTCCTTACAGTTATTCAATTCATGCAGTACATTAGAATTGCATGAGCGTAGGAACTGTAGCGGCCAAGGCCACTACACCTATTCCAGAAATGATCTAATCTTGCACATGCGCATTTATTATTTTTATTTTTTTTGGCAGCTGGTAATTAACATGTCGGAAACAAAATAAGCTCCTCAAGCTGTGTATTGGATAGCTCATTCGTCTCATTGTGTTTCCAAGCGAGATCTTGTAGATTAGATTGACACTTTCTCACCTAAAGGGGTCTGGAAAGCAAAGGAAAAATGTGAAAAAAATCTTAATTGTCGCCTTGTAGCAACGATTGTTGCAATTGGTAAAGGGTCTTGCCATGCGAGACTACGACAATAGAGCAATCTGCATTATTGTTAGAGCCAGTAAGAAAGGGAAGCTTCAATGAGTAGTGTTAATTGTTTTCCTTCCTAATGTTTTTTTTAACTGGAAATCAGTTATTCACTGTAGCAAGATGTCTATCTGAACAGGTAAAAGTCAATGTTTTGTAAGATTCTGCCAAACTTAAAAATTCTTGCTTGACAAGGTTTGGTAAGCTAATGGGCATGATTGATTAGTGTATATCATGCTTTCATCACTTTACTAACATGTTAATTTAAACCATTTAAACCCCACCCAATATTTTAGGCGTGGCAAATGTGACTGCTTGATTGGCCTCGACACTTTAATCGATTCCTACACCCATGAATTGATATTGACCCACTCAATAATCAATTAGACTTGCTCTAGTTCACTTCTTTACCACATTCAACTCAATTTGGGATTCATTTTTTGTTTGTTTATTTTTAATTTATTTTTTACTTGATCAATTTCTTTTTATTAGCTAATTTATTCAAAAAAATGCACTTTGGAACTAACCATTATACTGATGCCAAAGAGAATTAAGCTATTCTCTTGATATTGATATTGACAAAGACCTAATAAGTAGTGGGAGTCATATAGCTTTCATGGTAAGAAAAGTCTCTACTAAGTTGGCAATAGATTAATAATTAGAGGAAGTTCAAGTAGGTAAAGATCGTACCAAAAGATGAATGTTGGTAAAGGATCGTCGCCGTGTACTTGACTTGCAATAGTAAGCAGCCATGCATGTGCATGGCTTCTTCTAGTGACTCAATTTATCCAAGATAGTTTTTGGAACAAGCTACTGTTTGCAGCTGATCAACACACAATGCTCAAGGCAAAGAGGAGAAGTTCTCTTCGTATCTCCCAGAAGAATCTGGGCCTGAAGGCAAAGAAAGGAGGTCCTCTAAATATCTCCCAGAAACTAGACCTCATCAAAGCAGTAGAAGAAGGGGTTAAGACCCAGACTGTACTGGCCTCAGAATTTGGAGTGTCAAAAAGCTGTGTGACACACACATTGAGAAAGAAAGAAGAATTGATGGCAGCATGTAACAATGGTGAGTGCTCCCCACTCAGGAAGAGGATAAGGAAGTCTGCATACACGGATGTAGAGGATGCTCTGTTGCTCTGGTTGAAGCAGTCTGTACAGGAAAAGGTGCCTATTACTGGACCAGCATTGATGAAAAAAGCGAAAGAAATAGCCAATGGCTTGGGTTACTCCCAGTTTCCAAGCAGCACGAGCTGGCTAACCCGTTTCAAAGATCGTCACATGATCACCGTGAGGAACAACACGTGTGAGGTTGGCATCAATGGTACGAATGCTGATGCCGTTACTAACAAGTGGGTGGCGGCTCATCTCCCGACATCGCTATGCATGTTCTCACTGGATGAAATCTACGTCGCTCGCTTGTGCGGTCTGTATTGGAAGTGCTTGCCCGGAGACACCACGAGCCTTCGCAATGAGAAATACCCTGAGGGCGAGAAAGCTGAAGATCGACTGACGGCCTTGCTGTGCTCTAACATGACAGGAACGTGCAAACTTCCTCTGCTTGTGGTTGGTAACAGTAGAAAGCCAGATAGATGTTTCAACTACTATGATGCCAATGTGGTTCACTACGGGGCAAATCCTAGGTCCTGGATAACTGGTGATATATTTGTGGAATGGCTTCAGGAAGTAGATCAAGAGTTTGCGAAGGACCAGAGAAAGATTGCTCTTATTGTAGACCACTACATTGTACCACCACGAGACAGTTTTAAGTTAGAAGCCGTCAAGCTAGTGTACTTGAGCCCCACGTCTTTGCTGCAGTCTTCAGGCTCGGGTATGATAACGGAATTCAAGGCATATTATCGTCGTTACTTGCTGCTAGATTTAATGGTGGCTTTGGATTTTGAGCAGAAATATAATTTACAGTTAGTTGATGTCCTGTTTCTACTCGGGTCAGCGTGGAACCAGGTATCCACGAGCACTATTTCACGTGGCTTTGCATCATGCGGATTTTCTCAAAGCCAGCGGGAAGACAATTTATCCAAAGGCGATGGCATTTCGATACCACATCTGATAGATGGAACGAGGCTATTGAAAGGAGCTGGGGTTTCGGACTTGTCTTTTGAAGATTACGTCTCTGTGGATAACGGTTTGTCTACATCAGATCAGTCCAGCAGGGTCACCAAGTGTGAGCAGGAAAAGAGTAAAGATAATGAGAAGGAAGGTGAATTGACATCTTTTACCGGATTACAAGAGGAAGACTTGACAGTGTCTGTGGCTGAGGTGGACCAGAGTTTGAAGGTCCTGCGCAAGTTTGTGCTGGCACTTGGGAAGGGCGGAGAAGGAGGTAGCTTGGTGGCCAGGTTGGGTCAGCTAGTGTCAGAAACTATCCTTACATCAGTGGTCCAATCTATAGATTGAAAATTATATTTATTTATTATTTATTTAAAAGTATTAATTTATTCATGTTACATTCTGACTCAAATCCTCTGTACATCTGTTATGTCTGCTTGATTATTGCTAACAATTAAATTCAAATTTGGATCACAACAAAAACGTGTAACTCACATAGTTTACTCAATGGTAATGCTCCATAGGAAACGTTACTACTCCAGGGTGCAAAGGGTGTCTGGATCTATGATCTATTGCATATCAACTGATGGAGTACAAATTTATATTCATGAGAAGTGTCTTCAAGTCAAAATAAGTTAATGAAATAAAATTATGATTTCAAGTTTTAATTTGAACCCTCAATAACTCCCTTATGAGTAGGTAGCATAGTGTTCTTGGATTAAGTCTGTAGGCAGGTAATTAACACCTACCCTTAACTAATTTGTATAGATATGCTATAACTCAAATTGTAGACTGTTGGAAGAATAACATTCAAGGCAATTTGTTTCCTGAATGCTGGTGGTTTGTGTGTGTAGTGTTTTGAAGGACATGTTGGTTGAAGTTCGCCAACATGTGGGATGTCTGTACAGACTGGCGGAGTGTGTCTCCATGCTGGACATGCTCCACTCCTTCTCTCACCTCTGCACCATCTCGGACTACGGTATGCATGGCACAAGTCTTGTGGGGGTGTGGTTTGTTGATATTTAATGTAAGAGGAAATGAATTCACACCAACTTGGTTGGAATAACTCATTTGCATGTGATAGGATCAAGTGCACATATTTTAGGATGAATAAACTTAGCAACTAATTATATAATTTATATTTCTGATTTCCACCCTCATACTAATAATTGAGGGTATGAACGAGGAATTCTCTCCTAGGGGCACGTATGCTTGTCTCTCTCTAGAATGACTCTTCCCTGGTATGCTTCTGCCACAAGTCTAACACATGCAGTTGATATAGTACCAGCTTAATCTCTGTAGCATCAGTTATTTTCAGTTAGTGGAGTAATGAAACTGTAACTAAACTGCACAAAGAATGAAAGTGTTATTATGTGAGGATGTCTAGCCCATGGCATTCAGATATGAGCGCAACATGGAGATAGGGGTGACTCAAAATGACAGCCCAATAAACGATTGCAATGAACATAGTTATGTCAGGAATATTAGAATATGTCAACATGGCTTCTCTCTTCTTCTCTCGTTCATTTTTTTGTTGCGGAACTATCTCCACAATAATACTAGTAATGCTACAATAATGAAGCGCTAAAGGTGCAAATCCTCAGCGTTACTATGCACTAGCTTGCTATTACAGAATCATGTCAGACCAAAAGAAAAATTATTGGCTATTCTTATCATTATGCATCTATATAACTTGAGCAATGTAAACGGTACATGTAAACGCTGTCTTCATAAGAGAAGAAGCTGAACTGACCAGAGACACTCACCGGTTTATATTTTCAATGCAAAACTCCACTTCCAGCACTCTGTTAACCTCCCAGCATAAAGCAAAACTACCGCGGGCAGCAAGAAATTATTTTCTCACATGATCTATTGGCTATGGTGGTTTGGTAAATCATCGTCTTTGGTTTGATTGGAAACGTCGTCACTTTCAATAGAACCAGTGTTGAATGTAGCAAGCTGGAATCAGCAAGGATGTTGTTGTTATTATTATTATTAACCCTCAGCGTGCATGTGCGAGAGGGTTATAGTAGTCGTCCTGTCTGTTTGTATACTTATCTGTCTGTCACGCTCTGATTTTGGAGATCACTGACAATTAACCATTCACACTGTTGTTGTCGTTACTGACAGACAAGCATATTATTATTATAGATAATTAATTATAATAATAATTAATATAACAATATGCTTGAGCAACAATGATGACGGTGTGTGTATTCATGAATAGCATGGTTGGTAAAGCGTCACCACGATCTGAATGGGTAAAGCGTCATTACATTCTGTAGAGGAAACGACAACTATTGTAGCTAATGTGGGAGAAATCAGTGAGGAAAGGATGGCAAAGGTTTGAAAAGGGAGTGGGAGAGAAAAACTGATGTAAAAAAACAACAACATAATAACAATAATGGATAAAATTACTTTAAGCTACTGCACTTGCAGAAATTGTTCATCAAGTGCCACTATGTGATGGGGACTTGCTAGTAATAATTATAATGACCAAAAGTGTAAGCCCCCAGCGCTACTATACACCAGCTATGCTACTATCCACTCGTTAGCTAATTCATTTCTGAGACCAAATGAATAATCTATTTGCTGTATTCCTACCTAAGCCAGTTATTAAAGAGACTTAAATCGTCGTTCTGAGTGAGTTCAATTGTATATATTTGTCAGTAAATCTAAAATCAGAACATGACAGATGGCAACTATAACTCTCACACTTACACATGGAGGATTGATAAATAATAGTGATAGTAATAATAATGATAATAATAAATATATAAATAAATAGATTTATTTGTAATCAAGTCCACTATTCTCACCTATCAGCATTAATTTCTCTGGTTTGTGTGTTGCTAGTTTGCCCTGAATTTACGGACACAATTGCCATCAAGAAAGGCCGTCATCCTATTTTGGACAAGATAGCATATGAACCTCAAGTCCCCAACAACACTGTAAGTGCACTGCTTGTGATATTTAAAAGACCTTTAATCCAGACTTCTGTATAACTTTGTTGTGTCCTTATATCCTTTCCTCCCATTCCGTTAATGAATCTGGATTTTTTTTACAGCTGCTAAAGTAATCTGATCCAAAATTAGCACAGCTTCTTTCTTCGCCCTACCATATTTGACCATTTATCACCTATCAAGTCCATTGGCACACAAATAGTGATGTGTTTGAGCACAACACTCAAGTTACTAAAAAAAAGTCGAGTTTTTTAATTACATATATACGGTAAAGGGGATTCAATGCCATAGTAACCACTCCCCGCAACTGTTTGAATTGAAAAAAAAAAAAAAAAGCAACAAAAAAAACAACAACAAAAAAACAAGTCACGTTATTTAAACGTTTTCTTTGTGATATTCATTAGCTAAGTTGTAATGCACAGTACTTTCAAACTGAACATACTTACACAGGGCTTACCTTCATGGTTAGTCTAGTGGACAATGAATTTTGAATTAAATACTGTTTCGTAGGCTTATAACTACGACAAATAGCTACTAACTTATCACCGCCACTAACTCGAATTGAAATGGAACTCCGGTATTTTAACTGCACCCGCAAAAGAATTCAAAGCGGTAAACAATTCAATTTCTAGAATGATACGGGTAATGATCGATAACCTGAGGATTCGGTTTAGTGAAGTTTGGGACGGGGTCGAACACCCAGCTAACACAAAAATATGTGAGAGTCAAAGTACAAAATGACATACGTACGTCCAAATATATAAACAAACAAACAAACATCCCCGATTTTCAATTGTGTTACCCCTGAGAGTATCTCACTTGCTCGCCAATTATTAAAACTATACTGCAAGACACATAGCTAACTAACTGACAGTACTATTGATTTTAATGTGTACTTCTCTCCATTTTACAGTTTGCTTCCAAAGGAGCTAACTTTGTGATAGTCACAGGCCCAAACATGGTGAGTGAGAGAATGAGAGGGAAGACTGTTCCTCTTATTACATATTTAGGCTAATAGAAAGAGTCTCATTCAATATTCTTATTGTTTCCATGCTAGAGTGGGAAGTCCACGTACCTGCGTCAGATAGCTCTGCTGCAGGTGATGGCGCAGACTGGTTGCTACGTGCCTGCGGAGTACGCCAGCTTCAGAGTGGCCGATCAGATATTCTCACGTATTGGTTCCGATGATGACATTGAAACCAACTCCTCTACTTTCATGGTAGAGGTGAGTCAGGGAGTCAAGGCTCGTAGTGGGAAAATAGGGACAGGGAAAACTATTAATGACAAGTTTGAGTATCTGTGCTCTAAATTGCCAGATATATCCACCATTGATTGTACCATTAGATGGAAGTATTGACTAGGTGATAATGTGTTTTTATTAATAATTTGATTTGCAACATGGCTCACTTATCTATCTTGATTGTATAAAAATTGAGCAAAGCAAAATGGAAAAAAAATATTATACTAGTGATGTGCTTGAGCACAAATGGTGAGCGAGCCTAATACTACACTATTGTTAAATGATTGATTTTACTTCTAACACTCAAGCTACTAAAAGTAAGTCGAGTTTTTTAAAATTTCGTATATATCGTAAAGGGGATTCAATACCACAGTAACAACTCGCAGCAACTGTTTGAATTGAAAAAACAAAAACAAAAAACAAAACAAGTCACATTATTTAAATGTTTACTTTGTGATATTCTTTAGCAAAGTAGTAGCTGTAATGCACAATACTTTCATACAACTGGACATACCTTCACAAGACTTACCTTTGTGGTTAGTCTAGTGGACAAATACTATTGCATAGGGCTTATAACTATGACAAATAGCGCATTAACTTATTACCGCCACTAACTCGAATAGAAACGGAACTCCGGTGAGTTTTTAAGTTTTAACTGCACCCGCAAAAGAATTCAAAACGGTAAACAGCTCAATTTCTAGGATGATATGGGTAATGATCAATAAAATAGAGGATTCCACTTAGTGAAGTAGTTTGGAACGGGATCGAACACCAAACTAACACAAAAATGCCAGGGTCAAAGTACAAAATGATATACGTACGTCCAAACAGATATATAAACAAATATCCCCGATTTTCAAATTGTGTTACCCCTGATAGTTGCTCGCTCGCTTCGCTCACTCGCCAATAAACTTATGATTTTTAAAGTTTGGTGTGAAATATCAAACTTTCTTCATTGGTACTTAATTTTTTTTTAATATTTACTGAACAGGGCCTAACACCTGTTGCCACATAGGAAATGCATTAAAGTAAACAGGATGTTCAGAGTTATCACGTTGGGTTATTACACCCCCCCCCCCACTCCCCCAGTTATACAAGTGTTTATTGCACAAGAACTCATTACTAAATGGTATTCACACATGAGCAGTACATAATCTGTATATTATTCATTGGATACCGCAGAATATCGCTCATCTGATTGGCTGTATTTACGCTCGTGCCTGTGGCACTTGTGTAAATACTAAGCCAACAGACTCTTGATACTCTCCTGTATTAAATGAATAATATTTATTGATGTATGTGGCTGCTCCAATACACAGCTATTAGTTGCTCTCTACCTACCAACTACTTTGTTACTTATTTCGCATTTCTCACATGCATACATACGCACACTCTGCATCCATAGATGCGTGAGGTCAACTACATTCTTCAGAACATCTCAGACTCCAGTCTCATTATCATAGATGAGCTAGGGCGTGGCACCAGTGCTGAGGAAGGGGTGGGGCTCTGCTATGCTGTCTGTGAGCAGCTCTTGTCTTGCGGAGCATATTCGTTCATTGCCACCCACTTCCTTGAGCTCAACAGACTGGCCACCACGTACCTCAATGTGCAGAAGTGAGTTGTAATATAAATATTCATCAATTTATCTTCTTCTGTTATTTCTACCATTAATATTATGTAAAGGCGGAGTAAATAATATCTGAGCTACCTTTGAATGCCCTAATCTGCACAAAGATTTTTTTTTTCTTATTTGCCATCAGTCTGTAAATGCTTGTGCCTGTTTATGGGTTCATTATTCTCACCTTTCTCTCTTTACCTTAGGTAACAGTTTGTTTAGTGTGGGTCTATTTTTGTTTGTGCTTTTGTTTTGTGCTCTTTCTCAGAGTATTTATTGGATGCTAGTAAAAAAATTATTGTTAATTGTAAAGATAGGAGGGAAAGATTATAATGAAAATCAACATGATTTTAAACAGCCAGCATGGCTACAATTCAAACATTGATTGATTGATTGATTTGATATTTGAATTACTTTTGAAGTTACATGTTTTCATTCTGTTTATTCCAGTTACTACTTTGACCTCAAGGTAAGTAAGTAAAGATGGTGTATTTGTGTAATTTACACACACACACACGCACACACACATACACACACACGCACAAACTTCCACAGCTCACACCGGATGTCAATGGCGAGGTGAACCCTCACACTCACCAACTCAAGAAAGGAGTCATGGAGCAAACTAACTATGGTCAGTGGTTGTGTTTGTTTGGGTGCTCATCACATTGTTTTGTAAGGGCACTTCTTTACTATGGTTGGCATTGCCATACAAGGTTTAAGTTAGCTATGACTATTTTCACTAGATGATAAAACATAATATTTAATTGATTAAGTAAAAATTATAAAAAATGTAACAAACAGAAAATTGTTAAGCTTTATGCATCATGATGACACCTGAAAACTGTAAGTTAAACAGAGACAGGGGTTTGTAGCTTTTAATGCTGCGGCGCGTACCCTATAACTCCCAAGTTCACTGCCAGTCCCCCCATACCCTGGCCGTGAACCATCTTATTCCATTAATTATGCATGCCTACCTACCTGTCAATCATCAACTCTCACCCCATTGATAGCCACAGCTCTAGTAGTAGAGTAATACATGTTTTACCGACACTTTTCCTTGTAGCCACAAGGAAAAGTGTTACAATGATAATGCATGAATAGCAAAATAATTTAAAGTGAAATAGGCTATTTTGCACTCTAGCTATATGGCAACAGATTAGGGTAGGCATGTAGCTCCTCATGAAGTTCCACAGCTTCCAGGATGCTGACTGTCTATTCTATTGCTAACTTGTGTTTTCCCAGATCTGGAACTATCTAGGCAAAATTAAACAGTAAGTTTACAGTCAATTATCTTACTTTTTTTTTGGGGGGGGGGGTTGTTTGTTTGTTTATAATTTCACCACAAACAAGTTTGATTTTAGTGACCCCTGAGGAGTAGTGCACATGATATACTTTTAGCAATTTCTAGGTAAAATATTTTTTAACAGGTTGTAAATAATCACATATGGTTGATTGTGTCAATGACCATAATAGTAAATTGGTAATCTTGACATGGCACCATCACCCCAAACACTGACAAGTTATTTTGGAGCAATGATAACTACTAATGTGTCAAACAAAATGCTCTTTATTTTTAATTTGTGCACACTACACAGTTCAGTTCTTTATGGTCCACATATGGAGGGCAAGGAAGACCTTTGTGACATCTTATTTCTGAGTGGTGGAATAAAACCCCATCTGTATTTCCAAGTCCTCCAGCAAGATGCTCCATTTCTCTATCCACACACTCAAATGTTGTACGATGATGGAGTTGACTTTCTGCCATAAGATATCCATAGTATTCTCTTGTCCAGGAAGGGGGACAGGAAGATTTGGCAGGGATCATCAAGATAGTGGTTCTTGAGGAGACCTTACAGACAGCACAAGGAACGTTGTGATTATGGTGGGCCAAATTGGTAGGCCATTCATATTCTGCTCCATAAATTTCACTATAGGATTGTCCTTTTCTTCTATATATCAGATTTGGGTTGTAATCAGGATCCTTTGGCATGCAGAGGAAGTTGGCCCCTCCTCCAGTGTGATTGTACCATGATCCTCCAGCAATACCAGAGTAGACCAGCTGAGTACCAGATGTGTCAGGGCAGATACTCCTCCCCCATCTCACATACACAACTCCGCCATTTTTAGGTCCAGGAGGACCCACTTTTCCAGGAGGTCCGGGTGTTCCACGAGGTCCATCTCTGCCAGGTAGTCCATCTCTTCCGTCTCTCCCCCTCAACAACTCAACAAACACTTTAGAACTGTTTCTCTCACTCACTTGAAGATGCTGACTTACAGATACTGCATAAGAAATGAGGTAATAGGACAAGACTAAGAACACTATAATACTTACAGTGAATGATGGAGAGAAGTAAAAGAAGGTGAAGACAAACCATCTTTGCCAACAGCATATGCTACTACAGGAGAAAATGTGGCTTTTATAGAAACCGTTTTGCTTAAGTGATAAAATGAAATTTTTTTGGTCAGTTATTATTTCAATAATTCATAATTGTGGACCCTGTTTGTGTTATATTTGAGGGCTAGTTGACGGGTTTCTAATGACCATCATTGGATTAATTTGAAGGTTAGGCGACCTGTTTTGTTGACCACAATTGGATTCAAACATTATATAGGAGACCTGTTCTTATTGACCACAATTGGATTCAAACATTATATAGGAGATCTGTTTTTATTGACCACGGATTCAAACTCATATAGGAGATCTGTTTTTATTGACCACAATTGGATTCAAACTTATATAGGAGATCTGTTTTTATTGACCACAATTGGATTCAAACGGTAATATAGGAGATCTGTTTTTATTGACCACAATTGGATTATATAGGAGACCTGTTTTTATTGACCACCATTGGATTTGAGGGTTATAGGAGACCTGTTTTTATTGACCACCATTGGATTTGAGGGTTATAGGAGACCTGTTTTTATTGACCACCATTGGATTTGAGGGTTATAGGAGACCTGTTTTTATTGACCTGTTTTTATTGACCACCATTGGATTTAAGGGTTAAATAGGAGACCTGTTTTTATTGACCACCATTGGATTTGAGGGTTATAGGAGACCTGTTTTTATTGACCACCATTGGTGACCTTGGATTTGAGGGTTATAGGAGACCTGTTTTTATTGACCACCATTGGTGACCACCATTGGATTTGAGGGTTATAGGAGTCGTATTTTTATTGACCACCATTGGATTTGAGGGTTATAGGAGACCTGTTTTTGACCACTATTGGATTTGAGGGTTATAGGAGACCTGTTTTTATTGACCACAATTGGATTTAAGGGTTATATAGGAGACCTGTTTTTATTGACCACCATTGGATTTAAGGGTTATAGGAGACCTGTTTTTTTTTTTACCGCAATTGGATTTGAGGGTTATAGGAGACCTGTTTTTATTGACCACCATTGGATTCAACCGGTATATAGGAGATCTGTTTTTATTGACCACAATTGGATTCAAACTTATATAGGAGATCTGTTTTTATTGACCACAATTGGATTCAAACGGTATATAGGAGATCTGTTTTTATTGACCCAATTGGATTCAAACGTTATATAGGAGACATGTTTTTATTGACCACTATTGGATTCAAACTTATATAGGAGATGTTTTTATTGACCACAATTGGATTCAAACGGTATATAGGAGATCTGTTTTTATTGACCACAATTGGATTCAAACTTATATAGGAGATGTTTTTATTGACCACAATTGGATTCAAACATTGGATTTAAGGGTTATATAGGAGACCTGTTTTTATTGACCACCATTGGTGACCACCATTGGATTTGAGGGTTATAGGAGACCTGTTTTACTGACCACCATTGGAATTGAGGGTTATAGGAGACCTGTTTTTATTGACCACCATTGGTGACCACCATTGGATTTGAGGGTTATAGGAAACCTGTTTTATTGACCACCATTGGATTTAAGGTTATATAGGAGACCTGTTTTTATTGACCACCATTGGATTTAAGGGTTACATAGGAGACCTGTTTTTATTGACCACAATTGGTTTGTTATAGGAGACCTGTTTTTATTGACCACAATTCGATTTGAGGGTTATAGGAGACCTGTTTTTATTGACCACCATTGGATTTAAGCCACCATTAATAAATTTAAGGCCAGCTGTCTATTTCACAATATCATTGGATAGCTACAATTGGGTTTGTGGTGTCAGTGGATCAAGTAATGAGTAGCCATGGGCGGGGCTATGCCCAGGTTGGCTGTACATTTGGGCCTTACTATTTTTTGATAATAAGATATTTTTTTTAGCAATTTGTTCATAAAATTGTTTGAATATAAGTGCAATGGTAGGTGTAAAGGTGACTTCATTGAATTCCAAATACTTGTAGGTCCACTACAAAAGTAGATGATTACTTACAACAACTTTCCATTTCAAGATGTCTCTATTTATGTCATAAATGATGTAATGTAGCTAACAAACTTGGATGCAAAAAAAATTGTAAATCTCCTAAAGCAAACAACTTCTGGTTTGTGAACTGAAAGATTAATCCCAATGCTTAAATATCATACAATGACTCCATAATTTTTTGGGGCACAGTCCAAAAATGTGATTTTTCACATTAATGCCTATAAACTACAAAAACACATACCCTTTGGGCCCATCCATACCGAAATCTTCCTACATCACTGTAGCTATATACATATAGTACTAATTAGTGATGTGCTTGAGCACAAATGGCGAGTAAGCCTAAAACTACAGTATTGTTGAATGATTACTCCTAACAATCAAGCTACTAAAAAAAGGTTGAGTTTTTCTCAATGCCATAAAAAACAGAAACACGTCACGTTAGTTAAACGTTTTCTTTGTGATATTCTTTAGCTAGGTAATAGGTGTAACGCACAATACTTTCACACAACTGGACATACCTACACTAGACTTACCTTCGTGGTTAGTCTAGTGGACAATGAATTTTCAATAAATACTGTTGCGTAGGTCTTATAACTATGACAAATAATGCATTAACTTGCTACCACCACTAACTTGAACAGAGATGAAACTCCAGTAAGTTTTTAAGTTTTAACTACACCCGCAAAATAATTCAAAATGGTAAACAATTCAATTTCTAGGATGATACGGGTAATAATAGATAAACCAGAGGATTCTGTTTAGGTGAAGTTTGGGACGAGGTTGACCACCAAACTAACACGAAAATGCCAGGTCAAAGTACAAAAATGAGTCCAAACATATATATAAACAACTGAGATAACTGTGTTATCTGTACTGGCAAGCTCATTAACCCTCAGCACTCATATGTGAGAGGGTTATAGTATGTTTGTCATTCATTCATTCACTCTGTCAACAGCGGATCTCAAAGATAGTGGACTTTTATGCCTTGAGAGAAGAGGAACTCCCACTAGAAAGGCAGACTACGGTGAGTGCTTGTATACTGCCACGCCCATTCAAGCATTTAGCTGCCATATAGAATCATGTGCAACCTGTTCTCCAAAATATGCCCTAAGAATTTGTGTAGTGTTTATGTCAGAAAGTCTAAATGTTCTTGTGGCTATTTTTTTTTCCTACCAAGACAAGGATAATACTAAAGCCAGAGAATGGAAAGTTGTAAAAACTGTATTGCTGAGTATCAAGCTCGTAAAACAGCTTTAGAAAGTATGGATCAGTCTCAGATGTGTATAAGGGTTGGTTCTAAATGTTTATGCCCGTAACAAAACCCTTGAAATGCCTGAAGAATCCCAGAGATGCAAGCAGGCCAATTTAAAATGCCCTAGCTAGACAAGTTAATATTTATATTCATAAATTGAACAAATCTATTACTGTTATAAGCTGACATTTTAAGAACTTGGTTATTCAACAATAGTGACTATTCTTTTGCAAATTATTGCATTTTTTAACTAATGCTGAGGGTTTGCACTCTTAGTGCTCTAGTTACCCTAGTAGTTATAGCAGCAGGCCTGGCTTACCAGTTTTAGTTCTTACAGCTACTTCCATGGAATAAATATATTTATTCCACTGTTAGATATCTTCACAATGTTATTTTTAGGTAGTGACCCTGAATAAATGACATGAGTTATTTCACGGTCATTACATTTCACGGTGTTATTTCACACCATTACTCCTGAAAATAGAGGTAAGGGATCACTATATATACTTGTAATATTAAAATGGAACTGCTGAACTTAGTAGGGTAAAGCAGTATATTAAATAAATGTTTGTTTGTTTGTTTTTTGTCATACTAGCTAGTGCTTTACCCTCAATAAATAGTAAAATTCAAAAAGTAAAATTCAAAAACCATTATCAGGTTTAGGGTTTAAGTCAAGTTGTAGTTTAAAGTTATGGCTATAGGTTCACTCGCCGTTTGTGCACAAGCACACCACTAGTTATGTGTGGACATATGTATGTCATTTCCTTTGGTTTATCGATCTTTACCCATATCATCCAAGGAAATTGAATTGTTTATCACCTTGAATTGTTTTGTGAGTGCAGTTATATCTTATAAACTTACCAGAATTCATTTTCTATTTGAATTAGTGGCGGTGGTAAGTTATGTGCTATTTGTCATAGCTATATGCCCTAGCAATTGTAGTGTTGACTGACTGGCTATTAAATAATACTATAATTAAGCAGTACAAGTACAAGAACTAAAGTGACTGAATCAAACAGAACAACCACTTATATACATCAATGATGATAAGTTTAGATACAAACATAACCACAGATAAAATTTAAATGTTTGGTTAATTAGTTTTCACCACATCTCCCTTCCAAAGTAGTCCGGAGGGACGACAGGTGCCTGTTTGACTTCTGGTCATAATTCGGCCACATGGTTGTTGGGTGGTCACCAAAGGTTGAGTTGGAGAATTGCCTTGACTAGTGGCTTCAGTCTCAGTAGACAAACTTTGAGGAGGGATGTTGAGGTGACCAGTTGCTCCGTGCATCTCCAGTTGGTGTCTGTACAAGTACGATCTTGGAGTATCTGCTGTAGTAATAGTTTGTCCAGCAATTGGGTTTCCACCTGTAGTTATCCACACGTCTGCATTGTCTGGAATATCTGGTAGGTCTCGAACTCTTTGGCGATGATCATAATCACTTTACAGTCGTTCCTTAAATTTCTCATCAGTTTCTCTCGAGTTGTCTGTTTCCTGACTTCTGATGAGAGATTGTTCCCAATATACAGAATCCAGCTTGATCTTCAGAGTCAAAGGTTCTGATGAGAACTGATTGTCTAGTGGAGCTCTTGACAGAGTGTCAGCTGTATATAGCTCTTTCCCAGGTACATGCTTGATTGTATAGCTGAATCTATCTAATAGCAGGCGGAATCTCAAAATTCGAGGTTGCAAACTATCAGGTCTCGTCTACCTTAGGAAGTTGGTGGACTTCTCTGAGAATGCTTTGGTTGAGAGGCTTGAGAGATCAACACAAATTCTAACTTTCCCATCTTTTTTGGCACCACCACCATTCCAGCGCACCATTGTGTTGGCTCTGATACCTTTGATATGACTCGCTCTTACTCCATTCATTCCAATTCTTCTGCTGACTTGAGGTCAAAGGGGCAATGGAATATGTCTAGGAGTGAAAAATTGCATGTGGTTTAGCATCTAGTTGCCTGCGATGGTGTCAATTGAAGTCCATGAAAGACTTTTGGAAACTTTTTCATGGTGAGGTCACGTGTTCACTGCATCTGAAGAGCATCTGTTCTCACCACTATGTAAATTAGTGATTGCTGGTAGTCCAAGCAAGTTGTTTGAGGTTATCCACCACAATTGCTGACTGCTGTGAAGGTTTTCCCTTGTGGGCAAGGTGACAACCAAACTTCGGAAGACTGCTTGTTTTGCTGGGAGGACCAAGCAGATTTTTATCTGTTGGTTGAAGTGTTGGTTTTCTAACTCCTCCCAGGTTTCCTTTGAAACTGTGGCTTCAGCATGTGTGTCAAGCCTGAATACTATCTCTTTTCCTTTGATGTTAATCTTGTAACTCCATACACTCTTACTACATAATGCAGAATCCAGGTTGTCTTCACTATCTTGTTCGACCATTGAGATAGTTTTATGGTAACACATTGCATTGTATAGTGTCCTATGCGCTTGTACTTAAGACATTGGAAATCCTTTGCAGGACATTTCTCTCTTGAATGTCATTCTCTGCCACAGCAGCCACATTTTTCAGCTGCTTGCAAATTCCTTGGGGCTTTATTTCTTTGGTGTTGGCTGGAGTTTTGTCTTCCGCCTCTACTTTTGTGTCTAGAATTCCATGGCCTTTGGCTTTCTTAACAATTGCACCAACACTGCTAGTAGTGCTACTTGTTAACTCCCAGCGTTGCTGTTCACAGAGAGCTTCCTTTTGTTGAATAGCAGTTTTCGCTGTCTCCAGGGTGAGCTTGGAGTCTGACTGAAGTTTTCTGATAGAGCATTATCTCGGATGCCAATGACAAGACGGTCACGAATCATTTCTTCCTTTAGTTCTCTATAGTTGCAATTTTCTGCCAGATCATAGAGGACCATAATATATTGCTCTGCAGCCTTTCCACTCTGTTCGTTTCTTCGGTTGAACTGTGTTTGTTCGTAGATGATGTTTTTCTGAACTTGAAAAAAAGAGTCAAATTTCTCGATTACTTAGTTGAATAGTTTGCGCTCTTCACTTGTCGTGCTTGTTGATGTGCTAGTACAGATTCTGCTTCTTCTTCTAAACAATAAAGGAGAGTGCTCACTTGCTTGGTTTGTGCTGATTCATCTGAGCCTGATGCTTCTCTGAACTGTTGAGCTTCCAGCACTGCCAGTCGTCTGGATTACAAAGGGTTTTAGGGGTTATAAGTGAATTTCTGCCTTTGAATACCACTGCCACCATGTAGCTAGTGTCAGGAGTGGCTCCGCCAATTTTGAAGTTGGTCAGGGCAGGAAGTGGGTGTGGCCAATTTATATGAAGTAATTAATGTAGTCAGTGACTGCATATAAAGTGTATGTACTAGTTACAAAAATCTAATCGTGTCTGGTATAAAACTTATGTTTGTAAGAATTATGTTCGAGCAAGCAAAAGCAAGCAAGACACTATTATTATAGTGGTGGATAATGCAAAATCAAGTATATATTTATGTGTATGGATGTAACATATGTGCATGTGCGGGTTCCCTTTTTTCTCCTAAAATATGGCTTTTTAGGCTTGACCCCATTTTCCTTTGATACTACTTAGGCTCCAAATTGTGAGATAACTCCTGCGAAATGCTTGTTTTTCAAGTCCCAAAAAGTTGCTGCGACTGGTTACTATGGCATTGAAACCCTTTACCAGATGTAATTTCAAAACTTTGCCTTTTGGGGGGGGGGGGCTGCTAAGTGCCGCTTGTTATTTGTCACGAGCCACTGGAAGCTACCACTACTCAGAGAAAGTTGAAGAGTAAGTACTTGTTTTGTATTTGTTAGCTAAAACTACAAAATTAACTCTGGGCTTTCTTTTTTGTAGCCGAGAGCTTGTTGTCAAGAGTTGCTAATAATACAGAAAATCAGAATGGCATAAATTTGATACTACAGAAGTTACCACTACTCAGGTAAGAAAGTAAATTTTGTATTTGTTAGCTAAAATTCATGGTCAACTGCTATATATAAATCCACTTATATCATCATGGAAATAGAAGCTTCTTCATATAAAATACATCACATAACAATATTGTAGTTTTATGTAACCTAAATAGGCAGGCTTGCTTGGTATTTGTGCACAAGCACACCATTAGTATATTATAATTTTAATTTTAGCTAGCAAATTTTCTCGTTCTAACTGCCAATATATTATGTTAACTAAAACTTAGCTTGACGTAAGTGTACCCTCCAGAAATCTTGCTGTTTTCATTGTTGTTTATTATATCACTATGGAGAGTTCGACCTCAATTCACCCCTGAAGAGGACTTCGGCAAGAAGTCGAAATGTTAGGTTATGTTTTAATAGGTGAGCGAGCGGAGCGAGCGAGACACTCTCAGGGGTATCACAATTGAAAATCAGGGATATTTGTTTGTATATGTGTGGACATACTATATATATGTCATTTTGTACTTTGACCTTTGCATATTTTTGTGTTAGTTCTGCTTTCAACCCCGTCCTAAATTGCACTAAACAGATTCTTCTGATTTATCGACCGTTACCCGTATCACCCTAGAAATTGAATTGTTTACAGATTTGAATTCATTTACAGGTGCAGTTAAAACACAAAAAAAAGACTTACAGGAGTTCCATTACTATTCGAGGTAGTGGCTGTGGTAAGTTAATACGCTATTTGTCATAGTTATAAGCCCTACGCAGCAGTATTTACTTGAAAATTCATTGACCACTAGACTACTCGTGAAGGTAAGTCTTGCGTAGGTATGTTCAGTTGTATGAAAATATTGTGCGTTACAACTAATATCACAAAGAAAACATTTAAATAGTGTAACTTGTTTTTTGTTGCTTTATATTCAAAGAACTATAGTTCAAGTGATAGTGTACAGGCTCATTGGTACGTTTATATTTATTTAGAATTGATAGTAGAGCATTGCAAGCATCAATTGATGCTATGCAATGCTCTATTACCAATTCTAAATAGTTTAAGCTGTGAGTGTAACTGAGAAAAGTACAGTTGTTGTTTTTCATCCCTTCCACAAATTCACCACTTGTAGAAAGGTATCCGCTGCTACCAGGTAAATGTAAGCTGCACCAAGGCCCAGACAAGTTGGCAGTTAGTATTATATTACTAATATTAATCCAAATAACAAATGACACAAAACTGTTTAAATATCTATCTACACAAAAATCAGGAAATGACTTAAAATGACACAGAAACAATAGACCACATGGTCCTAAGTGAGTTAATTATTAATGAACTAAAAGGGTGTGAATGAGGGGTATATGAAGGTGGTAGGAGATTTTATGTGACTGGTCAACATTGTGGTTTTCATTCAAATCAATGAGTGACTGACAGTTATATATAGCTAATGTGTTGTTTCATTTGTCATGATTGTGTCATTTTGGCTAAAATGTCATTCCTGCCAACACAGATAGTGCAAAATGCCATTGACTTCTCTGCAATAGTCAGTGAAATTTGTCACAAGAGCATTCCAGCCCACCTATATTACGGAATTTTCACATTTCAATTTCTCCTCAGCTCCTCTTACATCTTCTTTCACTCATTCGGCTCTTTCATAGCTCCTTACAGTCAGCTCTCCAGTCAGCTCTCGTCAGCTCTCCAGTCAGCTCTCCAATCAGCTCTCCAGTCAGCTCTCTAGTCAGCTCTCCAGTCAGCTCTCCAGTCAGCTCTCCGGTCTAGTTAAGCTCTTCACAGAAGTTTCTGACATCCTACAGGCAAAAAATACCATGAAACCAGTACTGGCTACTAATTCAAACAATCTTTCAGCTAGAAGTGGTGCCTCAATAATCATAACTGTAGTCATGTAAAAAAAAAAAGACAATCATGTGATAAATCAATCAAATCTTTTGAATGTGGCAGAGAAACCGTGCAAACAACACTCTTGCACTACTCATGCAACAAAAACTAATAAAACACTAGAAGGGAGAATACTATCAGTAGTATCCTCCCTTCTGGCATTTAGTATCCTCCCTTCTGGCAATCCCCGTGCACTCACTTGAACAACACCATGCTGGATAGAATGCCTCTCATAGGCCAAGCACATGGCAAGGCAGACAGGCGATCGCCTCACCCAGAGTTTTATAAAACCACACCCACTATAGGACTTGGTACATTTATTTTCCAAGTTGTCATCAAACATAAATGAGAGTATCAGTTAAAATAATTTATGCCTCACCCAGCATGACAATTTTACTATTAGGCCCCTGCTACTTCACAATACAAAAAAAGGAGTCAGCTATGTGTTAAGGTAGGCATAGCTCCTCATGAGGTTCCACAGCTTCCAGGATGCTGGCTATGTATTCTATTGCTAACTTGTGTTTTCCCAGATCTGGAAATAGAATTCTAAAACCTTCTAGGAAAGAAAAAACAACAACAGTAAGCACAAGTTGTTATGTTCTTTTTGTTTGTGTATAGTATCACCACATTATAAAATAAAGAAATCCAGGTTTATTATAACAGAAATGGAATTTGGGTCCAATTTGACATGCATTTATATTCCAACTATCTAAGGGGATAAATTGCAATACATCCAGAAATCTTGATATCAAATAAACAAACAATGGACTGGACTCTGATTGGTTTTTGTTTGTTTGTTGTTGTTTTTGTTAGAACAATTGTAGAATAGTTCATGATTGCTAACTGTCACGGTTTTGCTGGGACATTCCAGATTGTCTGTGCATGTCCCGTGTTCCACGACCCTGGTTTATTGATTGTCCCTGTATTTTGTGTAAATGCTATCAAACCAATATCATAGTGCCAACCATCCTGGTTTGGCCGGGATGCTACAGCCTTTCTCTGCAACTCTCGGATCCCACCCTGATAATAAAATTGTCCTGGTTTTTTTATATCTTTTTTCATAGCAGTTGTACATGCCCAGGTTTAGTGCAATATAATTTCCAACTTAGCTAAAATGCTAAGTGTTGCATTGGTGAGTGTCTCTTGCACTTTTAGTTTCTTCTCTTATGAAGACAACATTTACGTCTACCTTTTCATTGTATGAGCTGTATTAATACCTGATTAGGAATTAGTCTGATCAACCAGCTAATTTTCCACGCAAAAAGGGGCAGGGTCCAGAAGAAGGAGAATGTTCAGTCACACAGGGTTTTGTGAAATTGTCTGAAATGTTGGGACAACCTATTAAGCAACCACAGTTTTGTGGACGTCACTCTTGCACATACTGCATTTACTAAACTCAACACTCGCTGCGCTTTATTTTGCAACTATGTGCTCAGTAGATATCGCGCAGGTCTACAACATCACTAAGATGCATTCCAGAATTTTGCGTAAACAAAATTACCAGATGTTCTCCTTGCCCTGGGCCCTATGTGGAGAATGGCTAGTTATCAAGACTAATTAGAAATACTAGCCAAATAAATTTTTGTTTAGGTCTGAGAAATAATTTTGTAATAGCTAGCTGGTATAAAGTAGTGCTGAGGGTTCACACCTATGGTGCTTCATTTTGATATAGTATCTTCTCATAGTAGGGATTGATACTGCGATCGTTTATAGATTTGACTCACAGAACCTTCCTTAGTGATTGATGAAAGTGAAAAACCATTGTGCACTGCCTCATTTTTGTTAAATTTCTTTTTTAATTAGCTAGTATGTATATGGGTGATGGATGTGGTTTCCCAGTTGTTGTTGCTGTTTTTTTAAAATTATATTTATTTATTTATTTTTATTGTTCTGGAAAGTTAGCAACTACTCTCATTGTTAAGTAGACTACATCACTCGTGGGTATAGGAAGCAATTTTAAAGTGTAGAGGCCAATGAAGCGGTCGTATTTGCATACCTACAATATTGGGTGGGGTTTAAATAGTTTAAATGTCGAGCTAAGCTGACTCTCAGTCATGTTCAATTGAGATTTCAGATATATATATATATATTTATAGGTATGTATGCGTACGTCAAAGATATTCGCCCGCGCTTATAATTACGTAAGTTAGGTAAAGCGTTCACAGTTCCAGTATTTTTCAACGAGCGCGGAGAATCCTGCTGCACTGCCTTACGCAACTTTGTTTCAACCAAAAAGTTTATAGCTACTCTTTTCTTGAAACAATTGTGAAGTCTTTGTCAAGCTGCGCTTCTTTGCCACTGCTTTCGAAGTTTATTCAGGTAATTCTGTTATTGTTAACTCTAAAAAGAGTCTGCTCGCTCACCATGCATTTGCGCTATTCGAGCGCACCACTAGTTAATCCAAAAATTGACATATTAGTAAATTGATGTAAAATTGATGAAAGCATGATAAATACTAATCAATCATACCCATCAGCTAATCATACTATGTCAAGGAAGAATTTTTAAGTTTGACAGAATCTTAAAAAACACTGACTTTTATCTTAACCAGTTTAAGTAGACAACAGTGAATGTAGTAGAAGGTAAAGTCTTTATGCGTCATAAAAACTAGTTCCTAGTAGAGCTCACACTAGAATCATGGATATCAAATTTGACTATTCCATCTTTCCAGTTTAATAGTACGGCACATAAATTGCCCATTCAAAAATGACTGTTCAATTGAAATCACATGGGGAAAGTGAAATAGCACAGTAGCCAAGTGGACACTAAGTGAAATACTGTGGTAGCTAAGTGAAATAGTACGGGTAAGTGCACACACGTGCAGCATCAACCTTGGAAGCATATAGTTCGAGTAGTTTTTAGTTGGAGACAATGTCATCCTTTACCACAGAAGCTCTACCCGTATTAGACAGAATGTTATAACAAATTAGGAGGGGCCATACGTTAAAAACAAAGTTCAAGAGGAAGCTAATCCTGCAATACGGAGATAGTAAGTGAACGATACAGTGTAACTACAATTGCAAATGTTTTTTTTTAAAACTGGCCTACTATTAGCGAGTGATAGCACGGGTAACCTGTACTATTAAGGATCAATAGCACTCGTAAAGCAATTGAAATAGCACTCAGTTTCGCTTTGTGCTATTTCATTCGCGTTACTCGTACTATTAATCCCAAATCGCACGATTGCCTGTGCTATTACTCATACAAATAACCCCTTAGGTGAGGTAATCAGAATTAACATTTCTTATTGAAGCTTCTTATTCTTACTGGCTAGCAATAATGCAGATCACTCTATCGTCGTAGTGTCATGTAGCAAGACCCTTTACCAATCGCATTGGCTACACAAGACTATTATCATTGCTAAAAGGCTAACTACCACTAGGATTGAAAGTTTCTTACAATTTATTTCTTTGCATCTGGTTTGGGAAACACAATGAGAGTAATGAGCTATCTTATACACGGCTTGAGGAACTTATTTTGTTCCCGACATTTTAGTTACCGGCTGCCAAAAAAAATTGCGCATGTGCAAGAGTGATTAAACAAATTTAAATTGTTTCTAAAAAAAGTGTAGTGACTACGGTTCCTACGCCTATGCCACTTATTAACAAATTCACTGACCCTCACATCTAATTACTGAAATCAATGGACTGACATCACAAATCCAATGGGGAGGCTTTAATCCGATTAAAAAAAATAGACCAATGGCCTTCAACTTATAAAAGGTGGCTGGAATTCAATAGTGGTCAGCAACAACCGTCCACCTGACCCTCAAATCCACATAAAACAATTCTCCTTGCTATAAAATCCATATAAAAACAGGTGTCCTGACCCTCAAATCCACATAAAACAATTCTCCTTGCTATAAAATCCATATAAAAACAAGTGTCCTGACCCTCAAATCCACATAAAACAATTCTCCTTGCTATAAAATCCATATAAAAACAAGTGTCCTGACCCTCAAATCCACATAAAACAATTCTCCTTGCTATAAAATCCATATAAAAACAGGTGTCCTGACCCTCAAGTCCATATAAAACAGTTCTCCTTACTATAAAATCCATATAAAAACAGGTGTCCTGACCCTCAAAAGCAGGTTGTTAATCCACATAAAAGCAAGTCGGTTGACCTGTCAAATGCGAACCCAATGGTGGTTAATAAAAGCTTGTCTACTGGTCCTCTAATAATAGCAAGTGTACACGTATAGCAATTATGGCAACAGATAAAAATATTAAAAAAAAAAACACTAATTAATTATCAGTGAGGGAATAGGTCTCTATAAAAGCACTATTTTGTCCAGTAGTAGCATAAACTGATGGGCAAAGATGGCTAGTTTTTATCTCTTTTTACTTCTCTCCATCATTCACTGTAAGTATTATAGTGTTCTGAGGCTTGTCCTATAACCTCATTTCTTGTGCAGTATGTGTAAGTCAGCATCTCCAAGTGAGTGAGAGAAACAGTTCTAAAGTGTTTGTTGAGATGCTAAGGGGAAGAGATGGACTACCTGGCAGAGATGGACTACCTGGACCACCCGGACCTCCTGGCAACATGGGTCCTCCTGGACCTAAAAATGGCGGAGTTGTGTATGTGAGATGGGGGAGGAGTGTCTGCCCTGACACATCTGGTGCTCAACTGGTCTACTCTGGTATTGCTGGAGGAGCATGGTACAGTCACAAAGGAGGAGGGGCCAACTATCTCTGCATGCCAAAGGATCCTGATTACAACCCAAGTCTAACCTATGCTCCAGGAAAACAAGACTTCGGTGAAATTTACGGAGCAGAATATGAAAGGACTACCAATTCGGCCCATCTGGATCACAACGTTCCTTGTGCTGTCTGTAAAGTCTCCTATAGAACCACAATATTGATGGTCCCTGCCAAATCTTCCTGTCCACCATCCTGGACTAGAGAATACTATGGCTATCTTATGACAGAGAGTATAGCACACCATCGTACAATGTATGAGTGTGTGGACAGAGAAATGGAGCATCTTCCTGGAGGAGCTGGAAATACAAATGGGGTTTTGTTTCACCCCTCAGAGATACGATGTCAAAGAGGCCTACCTTGCCCTCCATATGTGGATCATAAAGAACTGAACTGTGTAGTGTGCACTATGTAAATAAATCATGTGGTGGATTTTTTTTGTATGTCACATATACAAACTTGTTAGATTGTCTCATAGGTTTTGGGAAATATTGTGTAGCAATATTATTATTTCAATTCTGACAACACTTTCATGCATTAATTGGAAGAAGCTATGTATGCATGTATTACTATTTTGGTCAGAGACATTTTGCTGTTTACTTCTCAGTGCTCTTCTCTCACAACCTACAGTACGTGTTGTCACACTTTGGTTTGCATTCTGTTTTACCAGACTGGTGACTGGCTCATTCAGAAGCACACAACTAGTCTGTTATACATAGCTACCAACTTTCCAGATCAAATTTTTAAATAGACCACACCCACTAACATGCCTATAAATTAAACATTTAAATTTTTGGACTGATAGCAAGATGGTTGTAGTAACTTAGCATGCTAGAATTTGTTGTTGTATCATTATTATGATCATTGTAATTAAATGTAGCTCCTGAGTTGTGGTCACATTAATTATAGCCTGGGTATTTATGAACTAAAGGGGTTAGGAAGAGATAGCTACTACGATAAGTTAAAAAAAAAAAAGATTATGTTCATTAGTGTTGCTCCATTTATCACAATAATTGTGTCTTTCTTTCAGGCTTGCACTTGGCCAAGATGTCGTTTCTACCAGCACAGATAGTGGAAGATGCCATTGACCTCTCTGCAAAAGTTAGTGGATACAAATCACAGGGGTCAGCTACTTCAGAGGACTCTCCAGAAAAGGTCAAAGTTCATCAACTAGGTATGCAGCTAGTTCAAGTTGCCAGAAACTCATTGCTGGATCTTCAATCACTAAGGTAAGATATCCAGCAAGCCACTAGGGCAAGGATAGCAATCATCCAGTAGTCACTAAGTAGCATTTAGAAGTCACTTAGGGAATTTACAAGGCACAGTAAATACTAGCAATAATCTCCTTGAGGATAAATTTAAATAAATGAAAGCATAGGGGAAAAAACTGAGGGAGTAAAAAATAAATAAATAAAAAATAAAAGGAAAGAAAAAATGAATCACATTAACACAGGTATCCAAATTGTTAATGTCTTCTAACCTTTTTCATTCCAGATCATACATTAAGTATCTGAAGACCAAATTCTACAGTGCCACTGCAGAGAACTCTACATCATCCAACTCCAATACTCCTCCACACCTCACAAACACATCTCATCATACCGAGTAGGAACAAACCACAGCCCATCTATGTACACTGGACCCGACATCGTCAACCAAAACATGATGCTAAATTTAAATTGTCAAATCTTCATCAGTGTTGTCATTTTCATGTGCCATGGTAACAAATAATGTAATAGTCTTTATTCCCTCATACATCAACCTATATCTCAGCATATATCATTGCTGCAGCTGAAACCAGTCTGAATGAAATAACTGATTTACTTCTCTCTCCTTAACCCTCCCAATTAGCTGTAATGGACATTCAATTATAATAATCACCTTCCATGGACACTAAACAAAAAAGAAAAGAAACACTGTTGTGGGACAGCTTCATGGTAGAAATAGAACTGTATGGTTGCAGAAACGACACAAGTCCAATCATCCATTCCATATTATTATAAATGTACAGTCACTGAATTTTAGACATGATATCATTCATGTTTAATGACACTGCAATCTTCTTTCTTGGTCCAACAGGAGAATCATCAAAACAAAACCTATAGAAAAATAAGCTTATTTCAGGATTTTTTCCAAGGGGGGGGGCATATTCTCACCAAGTGAGAGTGTAGTATTTACGGTTTGCCGGTGAGGGCGGGGTCACTTGCTGTTTACACCCAATTGATTGGGCTTTTGTGGTAGTTCGCACTACTTAGCACTTGTGTAGTGCGATTTGCACCCGTAACCCCCGCTCCCTTCACACCGAATTATCGGTGGAGATCTGTAGTCCTAGATAGCCCTAGGCTCTCGTTATCCCACTCCCATCCTCTCCGCTACTCTTGTTGTTGTTCCCGTTATTTTTATTATTATTATTATTTTTTTTTTATTTTTTTTTTTTTATTATTATTATTTTTATTTTTTTAATTTTATTATTATTATTTTTTTTTTTACTTTACCCTCACTATGGGGCTGGGATGGGTGGGAAATCGTTACAGATACTTGCCTTCAGTTTGGCTCACAAATAGCTGTTGCTAATACCAATTGCTGACTGACGATTGACACACGGATCCGCGCCTTCTGAGCATGCGCTAATGGGAAACCCTTTACCATCTGTGGTCTAGGTATTCTGTTAACCCCTGTTCATGCAAACAACAACAAGCATACCATAGACTGGTGAGCTGCAGGGTGTTGGCTTATGAACAACATCTCACAAAAAGGAAGGTGTTGGAATCTCTCTATGGTGAGAAAACCAACACCAGTAGCCTGGACAATGGCTCTGGAAGCCAGCGCTTGAACTGTACTAATTGTCACCTCATCACTGGTCACCTAGAACGATCACCTCAATCAATCAACACTTTTTTTTTTCAATTTTCATCAGCTACTGTATATATATCATCATCCTGTTGTGCTTTTTCAGTTTGACTGAGGAAGGTCTACCGACCAAATCATTTCAAATAAAGGAATGTATTCTACTACATTATAAGAAAGTGAATTAAATTTCTATAGTTAAATAGTAGCTATATGTATGTAGTAATGTGTCTTAATAACATCATGATAAAACATCGGTTGGCAGAGTTTTCTGCATGCTGCCACACTTCATCATTGTTGACTTGCAGCTGGACCACACCCACATATTTAAACCAATGAAAGAATACACTTCCCAAAATGATAACTCAGTTGCTTACTTTTTGTTGTTCCATTTTCTGCTTCTTTGAAGAATCCAAGATGGTCAATGAAAATAGGTCAAGTAACCCACAAATCCAATGATGGTCAATAGAAACTGGTCTACAAGGACCCTCAAATCCAACATGGTCAATAAAAACAGGTCAAGTAACCCACAAATCCAATGATGGTCAATAGAAACTGGTCTACAAGGACCCTCAAATCCAACATGGTCAATAAAAACAGGTCAAGTAACCCATAAATCTAATGACGGTCAATAGAAACTGGTCTACAAGAACCCTCAAAATCCAACATGGTCAATAAAAACAGGTCAAGTAACCCACAAATCCAATGATGGTCAATAGAAACTGGCCTATAAGGACCCTCAAAATCCAACATGGTCAATAAAAACAGGTCAAGTAACCCACAAATCCAATGATGGTCAATAGAAACTGGCCTACAAGGACCCTCAAAATCCAACATGGTCAATAAAAACAGGTCAGGTAACCCACAAATCCATGATGGTCAATAGAAACTGGCCTACAAGGACCCTCAAAATCCAACATGGTCAATAAAAATAGGTCACATAGCCCTCTAATCCAATGGTGGTCAATAGAAACTGGTCTACTGGCCTTCAATAACAACAGGTGTACATGTATTAGCAATTATGGGAACAGTTAAAAGTAAAAATAATCGAACTAATTAATTTATCACTGAGGAAATAGGTCTCTATAAAAGCAGAATTTTTTCTCCTGTAGTAGCATAAGCTGTTGGCAAAGATGGCTTGTTTTCACCTTCTCTTACTTCTCTCCATCATTAACTGTAAGTATTATATTGTTCTTGTGTTGTATACTGTCCCATTTCCTCATTTCTTGTGCAGTATGTGTAAGTCAGCATCTTCAAGTGAGTGAGAGAAACAGTTCTAAAGTGTTTATTGAGATGTTGAGGGGAAGAGACGGAAGAGATGGACTACCTGGCAGAGATGGACCTTGTGGACCACCCGGACCTCCTGGCAACGTGAGTACACCTGGACCTAAAAACGGCGGAATTGTGTACGTGAGATGGGGGAGGAGTGTCTGCCCTGACACATCTGGTACTCAGCTGGTCTACTCTGGTATTGCTGGAGGATCATGGTACGATCACAAAGGAGGAGGGGCCAACTATCTCTGCATGCCAAAGGATCCTGATTACAACCCAAATCTAACCTATGTTCCAGGAAAACAAGAGTTAGGTGAAATTTACGGAGCAGAATATGAAAGGACTACCAATTCGGCCCATCAGGATCACAACGTTCCTTGTGCTGTCTGTAAAGTCTCCTATAGAACCACAATATTGATGATCCCTGCCAAATCTTCCTGTCCACCATCCTGGACTAGAGAATACTATGGCTATCTTATGACAGAGAGTCGAAAACACCATCGTACAATGTATGAGTGTGTGGACAGAGAAATGGAGCATCTAGCTGGAGGAGTGGGAAATACAGATGGGGTTTTGTTCCACCCCTCAGAGATACGATGTCAAAGAGGCCTACCTTGCCCTCCATATGTGGATCATAAAGAACTGAACTGTGTAGTGTGCACTATGTAAATAAATCATGTGGATTTTTTTTTGTATGCCACATAGCTATACAAATTTATTAGATTGTCTCATAAGTTTTGGGAAATATTATGTAGCAACATTATTTCAATTTTGACAACACTGTTCATTAATTGCCGGGATGAAGCAATGTATGCATGTATTACTATTTTGGTCAGAAACATTTTGCTAATTAGCTACTTCTCGTTTGTATTTTGCTTACCAGACTGGTGGCAGACTCATTCAGAAGCACACAACTAGTTTGTTATACATAGCTACCAACTTTCAGATCAATTTTTTCAAAAAAAAAAGGCCACACCCACTAACATGCCTATAATATATTAAACATTTAAATTTTTGGACTGATAGCAAGATGGTTGTAATAACTTAGCATATGCTAGAATTTGTTGTTGTATCATTATTATGATCATTGTAATTAAATGTAGTTCCTGAGTTGTGGTCACATTAATTATAGCCTGGGTATTTATAACCGCATCAGTTTTTATATCTTGCAGAATGATTTGGATTTAATTATTATGAATGTTGAAATAAGAGAGAAATATACTTGAAGTTGGAGCGTTGTTGCGACTGACGCGTGCATTGAACCACTATATAACAATGGTGCAATGTTTGTTTTTGTTTTTTCTTCTTCGACAATCACTAAGGAAAACAGGAGAATGAGTGAACAACTGATAAAAAAATTGGAATAATCCCATAAACCGAGCGTAAAAAACCGAAATAGCTGACAAAGCCAGGAGCATCTCAGCTAAACCGAGAAACGGATCGAAACGTCTTGATAAAATTAAACTCCAATACTACGATAAGTTAAAAAAAGAAAAGAAGATTATTATGTTCACTAATTATTGTGTTACTCCATTTATCACGATAATTGTGTCTTTCTTTCAGGCTTGCACTTGGCCAAGATGTCGTTCCTGCCGGCACAGATAGTGGAAGATGCCATTGACCTCTCTGCAAAAGTTAGTGGGTACAAATTACAGGGGTCAGCTACTTAACTAAGTATGCAGCTAGTTCAAGTTGCCAGAAACTCATTGCTGGATCTTCAGTCACTAAGGTAAGATATCCAGCAAGCCACTAGGGCTAGGATAGCGATCATCCAGTAGTCACTAAGTAGCATTTAGAAGTCACTTAGGAAATTTACAAGGCACAATAAATACTAACAACAATCTCCTTGAGGATAAATTTAAATAAATGAAAGAATAGGGAGAAAAAAACTGAGGGAGTAAAAAAAGAAAGAAAGAAAAATGAATCACATTAATCCAAATTGTTAATGTCTTCTAACCTTTTTCGTTCCAGATCATACATGAAGTATCTGAAGACCCAATTCTACAGTGCCACTGGAGATAACTCTACATCATCCAACTCCAATACTCCTCCACACCTCACAAACACATCTCATCATACCGAGTAGGAACAAACCACAGCCCATCTATGTACACTGGACCCGACATCGTCAACCAAAACATGATGCTAAATTTAAATTGTCAAATCTTCATCAGTGTTGTCATTTTCATGTGCCATGGTAACAAATAATGTAAGTCTTTATCCACTCATACATCAACCTATAACTCAGCATACATCATTGCTACAAGTGAAACTAGTCTGAATGAAACTAGAACTGATTTACTTCTCTCTCCTTATCCCTCCCAATTACTGTAGCTGTAATGGACATTCAATTATAATAATCACCTTCCATGGACACTAAACAAAAAAGAAAAGAAACAATGTTATGGGACAGCTTCATGGTAGAAATAGAACTGTATGGTTGCAGAAATGACACAAGTCCAATCATCCATTCCATATTATTATTATAAATGTACAGTCACTGAATTTTAGACATGATATCGTTCATGTTTAATGACACTGCAATCTTCTTTCTTGGTCCAACAGGAGAATCATCAAAACAAAACCTATAGAAAAATAAGGATAGTTGAGGTACTATTGAAAAAAAAAAAAAAAAAGTTAGACAAAACATGCCACAGCCTCATGCTTTGGAATCTTGCAAGCATTCGCCCCTAATAAGGAATAACTGTTCCCATCGCTAGCTATACTCTCAACATAAAGGAACAAATGAACATACTTCTTGAACTCTTCCAGTTCATCTTCATACTCGTCAATAAACACTTCGTGAGACTCCTGCACAGAATATTAATAAATACAATTATCATTTTTAAGTTGAGGAACCTATTGTTAAAAGGAAAGAACATGCTGATATGTGCAACAAACACACGTGCACACAACCCCAAGCCTCACCATACTCCTCTCTTCCACTATCACACTTTCTGTGGCGTGATGGCTATTCGGTCCTGCACAAAACAAATTTCACAATACATGTTGAAAACTACACTACAATGTACTTTTTTTAATTCCTTATCTTACTTGAAGTTTTTCCATTAGTGACAGGTGGAGATATATTAGCATGATAAAACATCTGGTTGGCAGAGTCTTCTGCACCTTGCTGCACTTCATCATCGTTGACTTGCAGCTGGACCACGCCCACAGATTCAAACCAATGAAAGAATACACTTCCAAAGATGGTAACTCAGTTGCTTACCTTTCGTTGCTTCTTTTTCTGCTTCTTTGAAGATTTTGACGTGTTAGATTGTTCCGTGTCTTCTCCATCTCCTTCGATGAATGCCAGCAGTTCCTCCACAGATGTCTGATCTGAATCTGATTTCTGCTTCCCTCGTGACCTTGATGAACCTAACACAGCAACAGAACAGAAGAGTCAACACTAACCACAGGCTCCGAGTGTGTTAGGCTCACCTGATGATTTCTGGTCTTTCCGTTTCTTCTTTTCCTCCAACTTTTGCCTCATTATGTCTCGTCTTTTTGTATAATTCTGACTGGTGGGAGCAGTAGGGGGCTACATGGAAATCGGGTTTGAATCAACAAACAACAATAACAAAAAAGATCAACTCTTTAAATTTGTTAGGGCTCTAACCCTCCTCCACTACGAGTACGAGATTGAACTTGCGCACGATTGCCTCAGGTCTTACTATCACAGAGATCATCGATGTCGCTGTTTTGACTCAGTGTTTAGTTTAATGCATTGTATCATTTTTCTTAGTTACAGTTTGTTCTTACTTTTGTGTAACTCTTTCTTGTTCTGATCTATCTTTCTATACTATCATCTACTATAATATATTCTATCAATAAATACAAACTTATATAACTTGAGGTTCGGATACAAGTCCTCTTCTTGACGGACAGTCCTTGAATACTTCTAGTTCAATACCCTATTCGCCCCACCCCCTCCTCCCACCTTAACATCCAAAAATTTTGTGTATATTTCTTGTGTGCCATTTCATCCATTGTTCTTCCTCACCACCACTCTCTCTCTCTCTCTCCCCCCCCCTCCCCCCACCTTTTTTCCCACCCGCCCCAACCTTACCCCATTGTGACCAAATAGTTCACAGTAGGAGCAGAGACAGTATTTTCTCGATCCTTCCCCCACCGCGGCAGAGTGGCCGCTGTTCCCCTGCATTCCGTTGTTCTTACACACTTCATTCTCTTTGGCCAAACATGATGAATTAGGATGGTGGTTACTGCATGACCTACATACACACACACACACAAACACAACAAATATATAAATAAATAATACACACATAAAAATACAGCATTTAAAATAACCAGAGAACTGGCTACACAGATTTTTGAGCTGTAAACAAGTAATTACATAAGTGGCTAAATGTGTTTTTCAACTCGTTGACGTGATGCATGCAATATTGAGAGATATTTTAGCTCACAATATTTTATCAACAGATGTTAGTAATCCATTCACTCATATCACAACCACAAGAATGCAGAACCAAAGGTGCGAACCCTCAGCACTACTGTACATTAGCTAGCAATTAAATCATTTCTCAGACCAATCAGGTATCAATAGAGCTGTAATGAAAACAGTAGATGTAATTCATAAGAGAAGCTAAATATGCAGGCAGCATTCACTGATACCTTCAATGCGAAACTCCATATCAAGCACTTGGTTAAACTTCTCAGCATAAAGCAAAACTACCGCATATAACTGCAAAAATTACTATCTCATGTGATTAAGATGTGGTGAAAGAGGGCATTACCCACAAAAGCTAGTACCTACGCAGAGCTAATAACGTCATGTTTTCTCAAAAATCAGCCCAAAATTTAAAAAAGTAATACAATAAAAGGTCATAAATCTTTGTTCTGAGTAAGTTTATACCTAAAACCAACGGTTAATTGTCAGCAATCTTCAAAATCAGAGCGTGACACGACAGACAAACTCACTAACGGACAGGACGGCTACTATAACCCTCTCATGTATGTGTGCTGAGAGTTAACACTTTTTACTACCGGACTAACTCACTTAATGACTGACTGACAGACTGGACTAACAAACAGACTGCCTCACTCACTAACCTGGGCATATGAGGGACTGACAGACTGGACTAACAAACAGACTGCCTCACTCACTAACCTGGGCATATGAGGGACTGACAGACTGGACTAACAAACAGACTGCCTCACTCACTAACCTGGGCATATGAGGGACTGACAGACTGGACTAACAAACAGACTGCCTCACTCACTAACCTGGGCATATGAGGGACTGACAGACTGGACTAACAAACAGACTGCCTCACTCACTAACCTGGGCATATGTGAAGAGTTGTATTCATACTCGTGCATCATACACATCTGATCCCCTTCACTGCCATGGACACAGTTTGGGCTTCCATAGTGATGGTTGCCATTAGAGATGTGGGACTCGCTCTCAAGCTGAGCACTGCCACTGGTTGACATCCAGTTCTGCCACAGACCTTCCTTGGACATAGGAGAGAGGGCGTCCACTGAAACAGCCACAGGTACGGTGAAAACAGTTTCAAGTAGAAGAGTAGAGCAAGAGCGAATGAGAAAGAACAAGTCCTATTTTATTTACATCTACCACACCCACTTTTAGACTGCTATAGTAACTATCCTACCTTCTCACACGCATTTCACCTAAACCACATACTTTTTCATCCTAATATGACCCTAAGTATCACCCACTCACTGTCTGCAGAAGGTGTCATATCCATGTTGTTTGTTTTGCACCCCAACTTGTCTCTAGCGGCTTTCCGATGTCTTCCTCCCTCATTGTGACTCAGAGAACATTCTATAGTGATCCTGTCTGAGGATGAGTCCGCTGACTTGATGCGATAATTCTGAAAACAAATCAACAAACAAACAATAAGTGTAAAATGGAAATGACGGTGGAAAGGATGGGGTCAAAGGATTCAATGACTGCAATTACAGTAATACAATAAGTGCAATTCTAATGCACTCCGTGAAAATTTCAGGACCTATAATTAATCATATAGTAAGCAAATTAATAAATAAATAAAAACAATAACAAATAGTAAGTAAAGTTTTGTGGAAATATTAAATAATTAATAGTTCACTTTAAATTAAGTTGAATTCTCTACGGTAAAAATTAGAACTGGATTAATCATTGACAGTGAGAGTTCAATTAAGCAATAGGTAAAGTGGTCCATGCCATAATTATGTGCTGCTCCAAAATCAGTAAATTGTACGATCATTTTAAGTGAAGTTAAAAAATTGATAAAAAAAAGCAGCCATTATTATTTCCATTCATATTTTAATTGCACTCACCGGACACACAATGGTAGCCACAGCTCCAATACAGGCAGAACACTGGCAAGGCTGAGACCTGACAGACTGGTACGACCCTCTCACTATCTTCTTGGACAAGTCCTCTCCACCCACTCCATTTTCACTGACCTCTACTTCCATCTTTCCTGCTCTGCCTGCACCACTGCTACTGCCATTGGATAGAGTAGATCGGTGAGGAATGTTATGCTGGTGATGATCCTGTACCGGATATTTGGGTACATCTGAACCTGCGAAAATGTAAAATACGAGTATACAGTGTCGTCTGAACTTTGGATTATTAGAACACCACACTAATTGTATTCAGTTGCAGGGAATATTTTAAAACCAAACTTGAGAGGAGGCAAATCTACTTTTTCTTTAATTTTAGGGATGCATGAAATTGGGTGGGAGGGGGGAGGGGGGAGGGAGGGGGGGAGGGGAATAGAGAGGTGTTGTGGCAAATAGAGTTACAGTTTCCTTCCTTGTGTATTCCTGGGAGGCTCCGTCCACTTATATAGGTGTGTCCTATAGTCGTCATACCAAATTAAACCAAACACATTCATTTGTGACTGATTCCAGGGTGTGAAGAAGGCATAGCCCCGAGCATCAAAAGGGTTCTTGTCGGTCCAAGAAGAGTGTCTCCAATACTATTCCGTATGTACATGTAATAGTTTAAAAATTTCCTTTGTTATCTTTTCTAAAAAATGGCGGGAGGAAAGGGGGGAGGTGGAGGAGGGTAAGAGGTGTTGGGAGTTCCAGCTTCCTTACCAACAGATATGTCCAGATCTTCCTTGTCTCTGCCACTCTCCTTGCTGCTACCAGATGATGCTGTGGACTTGTTCTTGACTGAGGTCTTGTTGTTCCCTGTGGTGTCTGCTGTGGTACTTGGAGTCTTCTTGGTTGCCTCTCTCCTAGCCTTCTCCTTGGCAGTAATGGCCACATCCAAGCCACGCCTCTTCTCCAACAGAAGGTCCATGAACTCCTGGTGGACATCCGTGTGGACAAACACGTAGTCTGACTTTTGTTTGCCGTTGCTGCCGGTCGCTGATAGGGGGTGCATTGGGGGCTTCAGAGTGGGAAGGTCTCTGTCAGCACCCAGTGTTTGACCTAGAAATAACAAAAGTTGTATAATGATAGTTAGTAGTTACATAATGAAGATAGTTGCTTTAATAGATATCTTAAGCTAGATGTCAGAGTCTAATGCTACCATTATATTAAAAAAAAAAAAAAAAAAAAAAAAAAAAAAAAAAAAAAAAAAAGACTAATCATTTTTAATCATAGAGATCTCAAACAAATTCACCAAAACATTCTTCCTCTGCTCTCCACTTACCTATGCATTTAGAGTTGACCATGACCCGGACACTATTGAGCTCCAGTTGAGTGAGTTTGATCTGAACTTTGTCGAACAAATTGATAACGGAGTTGCTGTCAGGCGTCCGGTCCTTGCCACTTCCATGTATCTTCTCCAACTCCTCTTGTCTCAGTCTCTTGGTAAATCTGATC
>WLWD01000605.1_pt1 | contig 56435 bp, 35 predicted proteins | sample 6712731 | NCBI WGS metagenome assembly WLWD01 (sample SAMN12718690, study PRJNA576275) | sponge metagenome | isolation source: marine sponge | host: Mycale hentscheli | place: New Zealand: South Island, Marlborough, Capsize Point | collected 2014-11-01 | reverse complement strand
GGATAAGTATTTTAAACTTGACTTGAAAGGATCTATAAGGATAGTCATAACGACAAAAATTGTTATCATCATTACTCCATAAGGAAAGAAGGCAGCATTAAGAGTTAAGCCATAAATAAACATTATTAAAAAACGTAAAATGTAAAGCATTGGCACATACCATCTGCAGTCTCGAGTACCAGCCTCTGTACCGTCTTTATAGCAACCCTGTATAGAGTCTACAAATGCATGTAAAAATAACTGCCAGCGCTGTGGAAGAATAGAAAGAAACTTGTGAAATACTCGAGTAGAATAAAGAAAAAGAACTAGAAGTGGAATAATGATGAAGACAAATGCAATGACAAGAGCTATAATGGCATACCATCGATGTTCTTTACTGAAGTACTTTATTGTAGGGTCATAGTAGAGCCTCCAACTAGAGTTCACTTGTAGGGGACTATAAAACTGGTAGACTTTAACTGGAGTGAGTATGTCAAAACAAATACTGAAGAATTTTATATTTGACAAATAAAAGAAAGCTGCAAAAGCATTTATAGTAGAAGTTTTAATTGCAAAATTGCTTTGCCACTTACTAAAGAGCATTTTAAATGGCTTACAAATGAATGTTAATAGCTTAAAGTTCTGGTCATGTAAAGTGACTAAACAATAAGAAAAAATTATAAGAAACAAAGGGTACACTGCTACTGCAAGATCTAATGACAACAGTGCTAAAGAGCTCATTTTAAAACAAATACCAGAGTCATAAGTACGAAAGAAGTCTAAGTTCCAAATACCATAAATTGTACCTAATAGTTTAACTGATTCTAAAATTACAGGCTCATGTCTTGTAGACAACAAGAGAATGCGTATTAATGGAGACATTGTTATGCACTGGGCATATATAATGAAGCCTTGAAGCTGAGACGAGTGTATGTCTACTTTAAAGAAGAACACTATCAAGTAAAGTACTGTAAGTGGGACATAAGCTGACAAGATATATTTCCACCAGTTGGAACTACTGTTATCACATTTCATACAAGACATACCGAAGGAGTACACTCGAGGGTAGTAGTCTCTGTCAGTATCACACTTCCCACAAAGACTCCCAGTTCTATGGAACTCTCCACACATGAAGTTGTTCCAGTCAGACATATTATCAGGTAATTGTTGGTAAATTAAATACGGATTATTTTGATCTCTTGCACAATTATAGATACACTTTCCTACTTCCACCATTTGTCTCTCATTGTCTTCATCAATAGTGACACAGTTGCAGTCCAAAATGGATGGAATTAATTTGTTTTGTGCGATTTCATTACAGATTAAAGAATCTCCTGAAAGTTGAAAACACTTACAGACATCCAGACTAGCATTACAAACTGACCAAGGCTGACAAGAAGTAGATTCATTAATGCAGCTCATGGAATAATTGTAACTCCAATTGTCATTTGAAAGTACAACTTGTCTCATTTCTACGGAGCAACGTGCATCAGAAAACAGTAATGATAGCATCAAAATTACAAATTCTACTGCACTCTTTCCTTTCATAATTGCTTTTACTCTTCTGGGTAAATGAAACAATCTTTTTCCTAGATACAGTTTATAGTAGTTGTAGAGGATGTAATGTTTGAAACTGAAAGTAGTAGCAGCAGCAATTATATCATACAAAGACATTAATTGTTAAGTGTACATAATAATAAATAAAGTAGAATATGTTTATGTGGTGTTGCTCAGGTGTGTGCATAATGAGCTATGTGTAATTTGCAGTGTGCAGCAGCTGCAACTAAGAGTGAGCAATTAAAAATGAAGGGACAGGCATGTGAGAGGGCCATCAAAGTACATACTGTACTTATACAGTTCCATATAAGCTGTATCTCTCGTGAAAACTAATTTATACACCAACAATACTGACAATATCTGAACATACCCACTACATTTTAGTAAAACTTAAATGTCAAAAAAATGTGTAAAATAGTGAAGGGTTATAATTAAATAATAATATGCCAGAATTGAATAACTTTGATTTTTTTAAACTTGGCCCTGTATACTTAATCTATAACTCAAATATTTGCAGGTGAGCCTCCTGACAAAAATGGCTAAATTTGATGTGTCTCCAATTTGTCACATATCAATTAATAAAAAACATATTATTGACATGAATTAGGCTTACCTGTTTGTGTGGATAGAATTCTGAAGAGCCAGAAGTAAAGAAGGAAATTTATTAAACCATTAAAAAAACTAAATTAATGGCTGGTTATGCTTATAACTATAGCAAACATCACTCTACAGCTAGCTAAATACTACTAAATATTAGCACTTTATAGAACCTAATGTCATACAGTCATTATTTACTCATTTAAGCACAGACTTAAAAAACAGAGCATTATTTTACATGTTATAAAGGTACGAAAAATTCCTGTGTGACTAGGTATACTCATTTTCTCAGTTTTTATTCGAATGCACTAGTCTTATTAAATAAAACAAATAGACGTTTCGACCACTCTACAGTGGCCATCATCAGTGTAATGGTAATATTTGATACAAAAAAGAATGACCTTAGGATGTAAATGCTGTGTGACTTTAATAACATGTTTATTTTGACTTGTCCCTAGGGCTTAGGTGATAAGGGCATTGTACACTTCAGGCAGTGGTCCATTTTCCCTGTTGATTGTGTTGCTGGTCTTTTTAATATACCAAGATTCAAGCAAACACCTCTGGGTCCAGTTCTGCTGACAGTCTATAACTTTCACATTGCTCCAATCAATCTGATGGTTCCTTCTTATTGCATGCTCTGCCACAGCTGAAGTGTTGTATATGGCATCAAAGGAAGTCAAGGCTCTTTGGTGCTCCTTCACTCTGTGCTGCAGTGTGCGTCCTGTCTGGCCAATATATACCTCTTTGCAGGTACCACAAGTGATTTTGTAGACAACGCCATTCCTTTGATTTATCTGGATGGGAGTTTTCGGATGTACAAGTAGTTGCCTGAGAGTTTTGTGAGGTCTGAAGCAGGTTCTTATATTAAGAGGAGTCAATATCCTTCTGATACTCTCAGATACATTTCTTATATATGGGAGTACTACGGTTGCAACTGGTTGTCTGTCCTCCATAATGCTATTCCTTGCACTATTTGTGCTCATCTTTTTAGATATTCTTTCTATCATCTTTAGTGGATAGCCATTTTGTCAGCAGAACTGGACCCAGAGGTGTTTGCTTGAATCTTGGTATATTAAAAAGACCAGCAACACAATCAACAGGGAAAATGGACCACTGCCTGAAGTGTACAATGCCCTTATCACCTAAGCCCTAGGGACAAGTCAAAAATAAACATGTTATTAAAGTAACACAGCATTTACATCCTAAGGTCATTCTTTTTTGTATCAAATATTACCATTACACTGATGATGGCCACTGTAGAGTGGTCGAAACGTCTATTTGTTTTATTTAATAAGACTAGTGCATTCGAATAAAAACTGAGAAAATGTTATAAAGGTATTGGTTACAACATCAAGTACAAAAAACTTAAACATCCATGCAGTATTGACCTAATGCTGGATGTGCTTTGTAATTGTCGTCACTATAATGTATAGGTACAGTTTTTCCCACAAAACACAGATTTCATACACAATTGTGTCTCAGATTTGTTTTTCATTAGACACTCATACACACATCCTCCTCTTTTATTCTCACTCTCATTGTAGCCACTTCACATGATTCAAATTATTCCAGCAACACATCGAATTCACAAAACATATTTTCACAACTGAACTTCTACCATTTTCAGTTCTACCATTATTACAAACAATATTAGGCTCACAAAGAGAGTTATTTTATTTTGAATACGTCCCAACTCCTGCAATTACTAGGGGAAACAACTCAAGACTTCAGGACTTTAAAATTTTATAATGGAATATAAATTTAACAATACAGACAATAACTAATGCTAAACTTGGTAAGTACCTCAGTTCACAATGTCTTGTAGCAAATATTTATATTAGTACATTCATTCGTACCATATACTTTGTACTTTCAGTAGTCATAAAATATTTACAAAATGCAGAAACGTTTCCACCATTGTACAATGATCATCATCAGTGTGTGGATGATGGCCTTCGTAAAATGGCTAAAACGTTTGTGCATTTTGTAAATATTTTATGACTAGTGAAAATACAAAGTATATGGAACTAATGTCTATACCTAGTCACAGAAGAATTTTCAAATTAATTGAGGTGAGCTTTAAATGGATACTCATTATGATGGACATTATTAATAACATGATTACCATTGTCCAGGCACATCCTGGACAAGAAGAGTGAACGTTTTGAAATCTCTTTTTCCCTTTTGCTTAATTAATCTTTCTTATTCATGCCTCACCTTTCTGGTTTCACCCGTGCTCCTACTTGCATCTTATTAGTTCATACTAATTAATACTGCCTCACACACATACTCTCTACTTCACTCACAAAGACTCTTTGTCAATTTTGGGCCCATGCCATGGCCTCTCTATAAAAGAGTCAGTGTAGAGCCTCCAGTTACCTTGCTGTCTCATTTTTTGGTAATAGTTTGTACTTTTTCTCTGCTTATAAAATTATAGTGCTGAATTAAATAATGCTTTGCTTATTAGTGGGTGACTGTCTGGGATAGATTTAAGGAAGGTTACAGCGCAATTTTGCTGGCCTTCCTGCATAGTTAATTGTCATTCCGAGCATGCTCCATCAATCATAGCTGCATATGGAAGTAAAAGGAGTTTAAATTGATGGCATTGACAATCATGAAAAGGCATAGTTCAATCGGTATCATTATTGCATGCCATCTGTGATCCTTAGAGTCTGGTTCATTCCCATCCTTATAAGATCCAAGAAAAGAGGTCTTAAAAACATTAGAAATTAACTAAAAGTGGTGGGAGAATAATTGAGAAAGGATGATATGATAGAAACTACAAAAGGTAGAGACACAATAAGCATCTGACAAAAGTACATGAAGAATATCATTATTATGGCTGATACTGCAAAGTCGACTACCAAGATGATGGGAGTAGACTAAGCACTAGTGGAAGCAAATCTAGTATGAACACTAAACTTTCTGCCACTACAGCTGAACCTTCACTTTGCTTCCACTCTTTGCATTTGTTCACAAATACTATTTTTCTTTGATCCTTTTTGGGGGGACAATTACCTCATAATTTGTTGACACTTCAAATGGTCCATCCTAGACATCATCTCATATGCTTGTTTTTTTTAACCGTGGAGTTCTCAGTAAACTAAGAGACACACTTCTAAATTTCTTTCCTTTGCTAACTTGTCATACTTGGTAGCACTTGTGTTGCTATCATCTTTATATATTTCAGAATCAGTAACAATAGTTAGATCCACATCCTCATCTTTCATGCATCCTGATGCAGAACTTTTTCTTGTTCTACAAGTTGGCATTACAATTATGGTAACATGTTCATTAACTTAGCCATAGTTGATTGTTTGTCCAAACTCGTCTACCTAAAGCAAGAGTTCTCCCACCCACCCACCACTAACAAGCATAAATAAGAGAGCAGGGCATGAGGTCTACTTCTCAATCATTTTAACTGACATTTCAACTGACACATCTTTGTCTAACTGCAACATATTTTGCATACAAAGATACTTTGTATGAGCAAAGGGAAGGTGCACCAATGGGCTCTCCCTTATCTCCAATAATAGCTGACATCTACATGGAGTTCTTCGAGACCGTGGCCCTTGATAAAGAAGACCTGAAGCCATCTATTTGGTACCGCTATGTTGATGACACCTTCATAGTATGGCCACATGGAAAAAACACCATAAGTAACTTCCTCCAACATATGAATTCAGTGAGACCATCCATCCAGTTTACAATTGAAACAAAACACAACGGATCTTTAGCCTTTCTAGATGTTCTTGTAAGCAGAAAAACAGGGATAGTGCATGTCTCAAATATGGGGCCCATGCATTGAGCCACCACGAGAGTTTACAGTCGGAATTAGATCACCTACAAAAAGCTTTCCTTTCAAATGGCTACCCCAAACAATTCATCACATGATGCCTTCACAAGAAGAAAGTACAACCACCAGCAACATCAGACAGGTCCATTCAAGAAGAGAAAGACAAGAAATTCCTTGTTCTACCATACGTCAAAGGCCTAAGTGAAAATTTTGAAATGGCTACCCCAAACAGACCAGCAACATCAGACAGCTCCATTCAAGAAGAGAAAGACTAGAAACTTCTTTGGGACCGTTCATTTTATTGTGAGTTGATGAAGGACTTCGAGTCTGAAATGTTCTCCTATTGTTTCAAAATCAACTACAATAAATAATTGCTCCATAATAGTATTCTATATCATATATATCAATATTAGAATTAGTGTTATATGAAATACAATATAGCCAACATTTTTCCATAAGTAGCTGTAGCTATTCTTCACCTGCTGCAAAGCAGAGCAGGAAGGTAAGCTAAGATCTTCTTCTAAGTACCTAGATTCTGAAGTTAGAGCTAGAATTGTTGGTGTTAAGGCTCAAATGGAATCGTTTGACTGTTGGAGAGCTTGTTCTTAGTCATGCTGATAATTTATCGAAATCACTGCAAAGCAAGACTATATCAGCAGCTGAAGGACAACATATAGCTGAAATGAATGTAACAGTGCTAGAGAAAATGAAAAGTAGTGAAGCATATGATCTTTTTTGGAGCTCAAAATAAAAAAAATTTTTCCCCATGTTGATGTAGCTGAGCCTGTTTTACCCAGACACAAAAACAGACCCAAGAGATGTGAGTCAGATAGTGAGGAATATAGTCCACCCACTGTAAAGGACCATTTCTAGAGGCAGTATTTTGAAATTTTAGATTGTGCCATAAATTGCATTAAATTAAGATTTGACCAGCCTGGTTACAATCAGTATAACAAGGTTGACAGTTTACTGCTAAAAACTATGAATGATGACAAATTTGAAAAAGAATATGACTTTGTTTGTTCATTCTACAATGATGATGTTAGCCCCATTCCTCTCAAAATACAGCTACAAATTTTGCAGTTAAAACGTCTACAATAAATGCTTTTGCATCCTTCATGTTTTTATCAAATATAAAATTCTTCAGTATATGTTTTGACATGCTAACTCCAGTTAAAGTCTACCAGTTTTATAGTCCCCTACAAGTGAACTCTAGTTGGAGGCTCTACTATGACCCTACAATAAAGTACTTCAGTCAACAACATCGATGGTATTCCATTATAGCTCTTGTCATTGCATTTGTCTTCATCATTATTCCACTTCTAGTCCTTCTTTTTTACTCTACTCGAGTATTTCACAAGTTTCTTTCTATTCTTCCACAGCGCTGGCAGTTATTTTTGCATGCATTTGTTGACTCCTTTCAGGGTTGTTATAAAGACGGTACAGAGCCTGGTACTCGAAACTGCAGGTGGTACGTGCCAATGCTTTACATCAGTCGACTTCTACTGATACTTATTTACAGCATAACTCTGAATGCTGCCTTCTTTCCTTATGGAACAATAATTATTACTATTTTGGCTATTGTAACCATCAATGTAGATCCTTTCAAGTCAAGTTTAAAGTACTTATCCTCTTCTATACTAATATTTATCTTGCTCATAGCCAGTTTCTGTGTGTCTACCATAGGAGCTGTAATGGCCGAAGAAAGTGGTAATACCATCACTTCTTACATGTTCTATTTGCTGACAGTTGCATTGTCTTCACTTCCTCTAATTTACGTAGCAATTATTGCAATACATTGGATTAGCTGTCAGTTAAACCTATACGTGATAAGTTCAAAGAACTGAGATCTTTAACAATGATATAGCAAAACTTAAAAATCAAACAATGTATCCATTTTAATTCACGCAGGCATAACATCACTAACTTTTGTGTGTTTTTTCAAAATAGGACTGGCTGATATTAAATTGGCCTTGTATGTAACAAATAATATAGTCTATTTTATTTACTATCACATTAGTTTGAAATTCACACTTTTATTTTCAATGTAAAACAAATTAATTTTGAAATTCTCTGAAGTAAATATGCATTCCTGTTGATGCCAATTCTGCTTCATAGCCCAATAGAAGAAAGCATAGTTTGTTGCGTTGCCGGTCACAAAGTAAGAGATAATTTTTAGGAAAAGGAACATAAGTTAACATGGAGAATGGGGGCCAATTTGCCAACCCTCATTGCACAACGTACCTGACTATAGTTGTGATTTTTAGTCTACCTTAAATAACAGTATAAATAGGGTAAGTTCCAAAATATTTTTCCTACATTCATTTAGTTCAAATTCTATGGCTATCCGCCTCAATTTTATTCATCATATCTTTGTGCTAATAACATCAAATGGGTTCAATATAAGCTGATCAAAAATATGATTCGAGTCATCAGTTTAGAAATCTTGCCCAGCTATTGCAGTGATTATGATACGTAAAATGTTTTGCCTCATTTGTTAGTGATTTTTACGTTTTCACATTTAATTGCACCTGTATAGATAAGAAAGTTTGCACACATGTATTTGAACATGTAATACATAGTCATAATTATGTAGTTAGTTGTCTCTTATTACATGAATAGTGAATGAATGAAATCTGGGTGAGGGGGGAGGGCAATTGGTCCCTTTAGTTCCTCCTCAAATGGTACTTATAGAAAAAAAGAAAAGTGTCTCCATGGATGAAATAGAAAACATTGGATGGGTCAACAATGAAACTGTTCAAGAAAGTGATATGAAATAACATAAAAAGACCAACTTACGAGATAATCTGTTATGGAAACAAATGAGCTCCAGTGGCAAGACTGATTTGGATACACACAGGTCTTTGTGAAGGAGTGTTTATTATAAACATCAACAAGCAAGGGAATATAAAAGACTTTTTTGTGCTATTATTTATTTTATCTTGAGTGTCCCAAAAAAACACTATGCATAGAGGAACTTTCAGATATATGTTTCAGTTAGTTGGACTTGTGCATCTAGCAGGTTGATGTAAAAATGAAAATGCTATTGTCAGTCCATAATAGCAATTAAAACCACAGACATGACTAATAAACAAGCTGGATGTTACTATAACCCGCTTCGAGCATGCGTGATGAAGGTTAATAAGTACTAAAATGTTATGCCAGAATTAAGATTTAATTTGTGTTCATTTTAATTAATGCCTGACAAAAAATTTAGGGCGTGATATTTAAATGCAGTTCTGACAAAAACTGTTGTAAATATCAGATTATATATAATATATATGTGCGTATGTATAGTATGTAGAACTCAATTGAGAAAACAAAAAATAAAATATAATAATTCGCTTGTCCAACATCTTATAATGGACTAAGCGTGAATAAGTAGATTTCTAAATAGGACTTGTATAAAAAGAATGTAGGTATGATTACAGAACCAAAATAAATTAAATAAATGGTTCTTTGTAGTTATAATTGAAGCAGTAATTATATTCTACAGCTAAATAATGCTAAATAATTTATTTTATTGGACCCACAATGCCCTTTAGCTAGTTACCTTAATCATGCAGTTATTTACTTATTTGAACACAAACTACAAACACATAACATTATTTTACATGTTAGCTATACTTGCATGGGTTAAACCATTCAGTCAATACATCTAAGACATCCCTTACAAAAAGTTATCTAATTGAACAACAGCATGGTTCTACTAATAATGATACTGCAGCATAAATCTAATCCGTAACTCCGCACTGAAAACTGGATTGTAAGTTTCCTGTTTCCATGGTATACTGTTCATTCAAATAATGTTTGGTTCTTTATTGTTTTGCTAATCGGGTGAAAATTTAGTCCTATCTAAATTAAAATAAGAGATTGTATTTTACCGTCCTCTTACTCATACTAATTCAGCCTTGGGATCACAAGTTTATCAGCAAAAATTCCTCAAATGCATGGTTGTACATGTACAGATATATAATACTTATTTTCCAGTCAGTGTGATATAGCTATAGATATTTTCAAGGGCAGGCTAAATTTTTTACATAGCTGCAAGAGTGAAAACAAACCCCTCAGAGTGAAATATCTTGCTATCATGCTCTGGGGAGTGTAGAGAGTAGTTTATTCAGTGCTAGATATCTTCACTGCAGTAGTTTGTACTAAATGTTTGTAACTCAGCTAATAAAGTTGGCTGTAACACTCTAAGTGTCAGTTCATAAGGGCTACCCACATATTTCCAGCTGATATTTTAACAGCTGCTTTGACGAGGTTGTATGTAAAGAAAGGTAGGTAGCTGTAATAAGGAGGTAGGCTAGGTTTGTACAGTATATGAGGGTAATGAGCTTGCACAGTACATACAACAGTGTAAAGAAAGATAGGTAGCTGTAATAAGAGTGTGGTGTACTGCATAGTTGCCAACTTTTTAAAATTAATTTTAGGTACACCTCAAACACCGCCCATTTCTGTAAACCACACCTAAAACCACACCCCAATTTCAAATTTCATAATAATAATTTGGATATCAAATTTCAGTTTACATATTGAGTGCTTTGTGTGTAGCTTTTTAGCAATTTTTAAGTAATTCGTCATCGAGCTTTACATCGTGGCAGCAATCATCACTGTTGAACTTGAGACATCAAACTAACTACTGTTGACTGATCCAAATTTGACCGTTGGTCAGTGTAAATCTTACGAAGTATCGAGAAACCCCGCTCAGAGTCTGCATTCAAACACAAATTTCCAGTACAAATGTAGGCTAATTACAATTTAGGTGCGGTACATTACAGACCAGATAATTCCGGTATTGTACCTGATGTTCAGGTACACTTGGCAACTATGGTACTGAATTTTTGTTTTCCATTTACCTAACCTTAAATGATTTATAACATGTCATCCCTTATCACGTGCCATTCTTGTTTAAATATGTGTTGTCAGTATTTTAGTTTAGTGATTGAACCTCTAGTTAGAGTGAGCGCAACCTAATCTAGTTAGTCGGCATCCCAACATGTTGTGACTCAACAAATGAACTGCAGCGATGTTATCAAGTGATTCTTCAACTTCAAACACTAATGGACATGCTTCCGAGTCATTCCTATGTGAGTTGTCCCTCCAGCACCTCCACTCTAATGTCAGGATGGTTCTAGCATCTACTCTAGGGACTTCTGCCTTGGATAAGCCAGCTGAACTGGCTGACCATTTTATGGAAGTTACTCCAACTGGAGTCATTGCTACTGTGAATAATATCCCTGATATATCTGCTGAAGTAGAGCACTTACGAGATGAGGTTTCCAGACTTGAAAAGCTGGTGAGGAAGCTCTCATACTCTTCTCAATATACTAGTTGTTCTGCTAGTCGTTGTCCACACCGTTTGCCAATACCCCAGCATACATCTGACTCACCTGACCAACACTCTTCACAGACACCGGATTCCTTCTGCTGGTATCATCAGAAGTTTGGCAGACAAGCACAGTTTTGTCGGTCCCCCTGCAGCTACCAGTTAAACTCCCAGGCCAAGACCTAGCAGTGACAAGTGTCCCTGGCCAGAGCATAAGTCGCCTTTTCTTAATTAAAGATCACCTTTCAAATTTCTGTTTTTTATTGGACACAGGTGCCGCAGTAAGTGTGATTCCCCCCTCTTAGGCCAAATGCACACATCAATCTGACACATTACTCACCACAATTAATAACACTCCCATCACAGCTTATGGCTCACATTCCCTCACACTGGATCTCGGTCTGAGACAAATCTTTCACTGGACATTTGTAATCGCAGATGATGACCATTCAATTCTTGAAGTTCCTCCACTATTTCAATCTACTGGTAGATCTCTCCAATTCCCAATTGTTAGACAATGTGACTCAACTATACATACAGGGCTTAGCCACTATCTACACCGGTCTTAGTCCAACCTGCCTGCTATACCCACTGGACGCTGACTTCTCTGCACTTATTCGTGAGTTTCCATCAATCACTTGTGTTGATATATCTGATATCCCAGTGAAACGCCACACAACACATCACTTCGAAATGAAAGACACACCAGTGCCAGCTTGACCATGCAGACTTGTCCCAAAACGTCTCCAAGTAGCTTGACATGAATTGGAGCACAAGTTGCAGCTAGGGATCGTCAGACCTTTCTCCAGTCTCAGGGCTTCTTCCTTACATAGGTCCCTAAGAAATATAATGGAACATGTGGAGACTACTATGTCATTTGGCCTCCACTAGGCTGCTCAGTCTTTTAAAAGATTTATTGATGAGGTTTGCATGGTCTAGATTTCTGTTTAGGATACATTGACGACCTGCTTATTGCCAGTGCTACTCGGAAGGATCATCTCGAACATGTTCGTACAATATGTGAGCTTTTAGCTGTCTATGATCGTACAATCAACCCAAGCAAGTTGGTGTTTGCAGTGCATTCCTTCGATTTTCTCGGTCAACATGTCAGTTTTGAAGGTATCACACCTCTGAAGAGAGTATCCACTCTATTCGTGAATTTCCATAGCCCACTTCACAACATCAACTTCGCCAGTTTATCAGTCTTGTGAACTTGTATTTAAGCTCTACCCCACATTGTGCCTCTCTAATGAACCCTCTCAACCAACTATTGACTCATCCTAAGGACAAAGCCAGTGCACTAAAGTGGACAAAAGAAGCCCTTTCTGTTTTCAGTACAATGGAGGCAGCTTCGGCTTGGCTCAAAACATATCTGTACAACGGCAAATCATCATCCTGCTGCAAATGACTTTGTTGAAGGGTTTTACAGGCAGTTAAAAGCCGTCCTCAAAGCTAAGCCTCATCCTGAACTGTGGATGGATGCATTACCTCTAGTGTTACTGGGTATTCGAACAGCCTTCAAAGAAGACCTGCAGTGTACTCTGGCTGAGTTAGTTATGACTTACATTATGTCTGCCTGGTGAATTTGTTAGTCCAGAGACATCTTCCCCTCATGAAAGTCCTGCTGATTATGTTGAAAAGCTCAAAGCTGACATGACATGCCCGCCTCCAACACCACCACGTCATCATTCACAACAAGCCACATTCGTCAACAAGTATTTGGAGACTTGCATACATGTGATAGTCAGACGTGGTTCTGTGAAACATCATCTGCAGCAGCCATACGACAGCCCATATAAGATCGTACACTAGATCACCTGAAGCCAGGATTCTTGTGTTCAACTCCATTCCGTACACGCACCGCAGAATCCTGTTTCCCAACAAAGGACTCCCTCCAGACACGCCTACAGCAGTCTCTCATTTACCTCAACCTCAATCAACCGAATCTGGCTGTCATGTTCATCACTGGCCACCAAGTCTCAAGCATTATTGCATTCACTAGTTCACTGGAGGGGAGTGATGTGGCACACTGAATCTTCTTTGTCCCTTTACCTAACACTTAATGTTTTGTATCATTTCATCCCTTACTAATTATAAATCACGTGCCACTCTTGTTTTACATGTGTGTTATCAGTATTTTTTAACTTGGTGATTGAATCTCTAGTGGGAGTGAGTGATATTCTTGAGCAACCTAATCTAGTTAGTCAACATCCTGACAAGAGATAGCTAGGCTGGTTGTCATTAACTATAACAGGTTAACAGAAGGTAATAAGATCGTACAGAGTCTGAGGGTAATAAGCTTCCATAGTACATACAACAGTGTGAGATAACAGTGGTAAGATGCTAAATACTATTGAGAAGATATCTAGCATAGTGATTAGAGACCCTTTACCAGACTTAACTTAGCTAAGATCCTTCTTTTGTCTCTTGCTAAGAAATTTGAGCAATTACTTTAGCTGCTTCAATTTTAACATTACAGAATTTTTAAATGTTTGGCTGTCACCAGGGATTTATCTCAGGGCCACTTGTTTAATGCATAAGCGCCCTGCCACTGAGCTACAACAACCAACAGGCAACAAACATTAGCTAGCTATGCTGTTAAGTGTTACTGCTATGCTACAGTCTCGCTCTTAACAGTCATGGAAATTTTCTTCTTTCAAAGGTTCGTTTTATCTGAATTTTTACTCATACTAATTTTTAATTTCACAATTTCATTCTCAGCTATTTTGAGATTTATTTTAGATGTGTTCTCTCTCTTTCAAAGTCTTTTTTAAAACAGTACAGAATTAATAAATGTTTGGCTGTCATCGGGGATAAAATTAGTAGTAGCAGTAGTAGTAGTTACAGCAGAAGTTATTATAGTAAATACTAGTACCATCACTACTACTCCTATTATTATTATTACAACAGTAATATTACAATTATTTTACCACTAATAACTTTGTAGTGCTTTCTTTGCTTTGCTGTATAAAATTAGCACCAAAGGTGCGAACTCTCAGCACTATTATAATATTATAGCTAACTAGCTATTACAAAATCATCTCGGACTAAAAGTTTAATTTATTGCTTATTCAAATCAGATATCAAAATAGCTCGAGCAATTATAACAGTACATCTTTTTTCTTTATATATAATGTGTGGCAAGGCACAAAGCCAGCCAACTAGTCAAGGCTATTGTTAAGGCTGCAATTAAGTGAACAAAGAAAATAGCTGCAATGACAGCAACAAACATAACAAAAACAAGACAAGAATGAATGATAAAATGTTGTTATAGTGAAACATATGATCATAGCTTAAATACCTAATGGGATGTTTGTTTGACTATATCTGCTGATAGTCTGTTCCATAAGGTAACACAGCTAACAAAATAATGATTGCCGATGGTAGTACGTCTTCACCCATGGAAGAAATAATGGTTCAGAGTGCTGACGGCGAATGGAATTGGATGAATAAGGTGTAAACACAGAGGCATAAGTGACTCACCATGAAGAATGCACCTGCAGATGCACAGCTTGGAAAATTGTCTTCTGATTTTCATGCGGACCCCCCATTCCAGCTGCTGCACCAAAGTAGGGACCACTTATTGGTTATAATTTTGTCAGCACATTCCTGGGTTTGCTCCAGCTTATTAACATAGCTGCTGTGATAAGGATATTAAACACAAGCACCACCCCCCAAAACTGGAAGGCCAATGTATTTATACAACCTGGAAAAGCTTTTTGAATCTGTCAGAAGGAAGTGACGGTAAAGCATCCCCCAGTAGCTTCTTTACTAGACACATGTTTTGATAATGTGGATTGATGATGAGAAGTCTGAGGAGATGTGAAAACCTAAGTATTTGATGGTTTCACTTGGTCAATGATAACACTCCCGAGCTTGAGCACAAGTGTAAATGGCTTCCTCTTTCTGCTGATGAGAATAGATTTTGCTTTGGAGGTATTGAGCCTGAGATGTCTCAATGCAGTTCCAATTGGCATCTTGCTGAATTTCAGTGCAGTCCATCATGCTGGACACCTCCTTGGAGTAGCAAATGTCATCAGCAAAGATGGTCAAACCTTTGTGGGACAACAAAGTTCAAGTGGCAATGTTGTCAACATACACAATGTACAATGTACGTGGCTTCAAAGCCGTGGAGAACAACTTGTTGTAAATGATCTGCCAGAGCCTCAAGTATCATCAGATTGAGTGCTGGTGAGTCAAGGTCTCGCTGATGTAAAAAAAAATGCGAGCCACGGAGTTCCCATGTTCAAGGACTCTATGGCAAGCTCTGGTCATGGACAAGACAGCTTCTGTAGAGTCACCAAACCAAAAACCAAATTGAACATTAGATAGCAGGTTGTGAGTATGCAGATATTCCATTATTACATTGTGGACCAGCCTCTCCAAGGTCTTTGAAATAATTAGTGATAACAATGAACTTTGCCTTTAGTTAGCAACATCTGATGGGTTGCCTGCTTTGTGAATGAGGGTAATATTGCAAATTTTCTAGCATGTGGGGAGGTTCCCTTGTTGAAGGGACAGATTGAAGAAGATTCTTGTGAGATGGAGGGCAATGGTGTGCTGTGTTCCGCAACATTTTCTTGAAATATCATCTGGGCTAGTGGCTACCTTTGACGCATGTTGGCTAAACAGTTAAATAAAGAGCAGGTCACACTGCAAAGCGGTGGAATGTTGTCTCAAGGTACTGGCAGATATGTGGCATCTATTGTTTTCTTTTGATAAACTGATACAAACTGTTGGTTGAGAAGTTCAGCTTTTTCAACTAAATCACGGAGCTCAGTTGCATCACGTCGCATAACTGAAGGAAGCCAGGACTTTTATGATAGTAATTGAGTGGTACATGTTCCAGAAGTTCTATTGATCATTAACATAGTTAGACATATTGCTAAAGAATACTGTCTTGGAATGCCTCAGTTTAGCTACCGCACACTTATGGAGATGCCTGAACTTATTCTAGAAACTCAATGAGTTTCCCCTCTTTGTAGCACAGTGAGCTCTATCCCTTCTTTTAAATGCTCTCTTCATTGGGTAGCGAGCCAGGCAGACATTCTACCAGTTTTCACTTTTCTGGTGGGAACCAACGGTATTTATCATGGACATGTACTTGCTGTGAAAAACTCCCACATGTGATCCACACTCTCGGTTTGATTGTCTTGAAGTTTTGGGAGTACCACGTCCAGCAGCTCATTGATGGCATCAAGTCTGATTCCTGATACAGCCAGATCTTCCATGAATGCCAAGATGACTTTTTATGCAAGATCCTTTTCAGGTTAGTATGAATACATAGGTGATTGGAAGAGCCTAGGGCAGGAAGAGTGCTACAAGTTGAGTTGCTAAAGTTAGAGTATGGTAGACACATATACATGATCAATAAGTGTTGGTATTTGAGGAGGTCACTCTAGTTAGAAGAGTAACTAGTCAAAACCCACATATCAGAGCAGTGAAATCATCAGTGTGAGCTGAATGTGTACTGAGATCTACATTAAAATCACCCATCAAGACAGAATCATTGACTGTGTGTGTAATGGAGAAGATAGCATCCTCTAACTGTGACAAATCGAGGTCACAGTAGTTTGGCGGGTGATAGAAAACTCCCACCAGATGGTTCTCACCATAAGATTGGTAAATTTTCTCTCATAGGAGCTCCATCTGATCCTCCACACAGTTGAAGGAAACTGAAAGCAGTTCATTAACATACAGGCACACACCACCACCATGCCTAGATCAATCACACTGAAATAGTTGGTATGATTTCACCGAGACTTCCAAGTCCAAGATTGTTTATCTAATAAAATCTCAGTGAAAGTCATGACTGGGGCAGTAAGTAGAAGCCAATACACGTACTTCATCTACTGTGGGTAACAAACTTCTGCAGTGTGTGTAGAAGATAGATGTTGATACAGGGGTGGGCCAGCAAAAGTGGTTATCTACAGGGCTTAGTTCAGTATTTGGTTGAAGAAGTATCAGACTGGCAACACTCTGCCTCAGACTAACTCTGAACTAGAAAGCGTAGAAAGATTGAGTTTGGGTGCTCCAGGGTGGTCTGATATGGTGATCTTCTTTTGCAAATATGCCTGTGAGCTCTTCTAGACTCTGTGTCAGTACGTTAGTGTTGTCACTATTGGTAGGCTGACAGGCCATACATAACCATGTGGTGCTGTCTTCCAACTCCCTATATCGATCATTGCTAATCTCAACACAGCCCAAGTGCTGCCAGAAATTGTAATTGTCGCAAAAAATACCTGCATCATCGTCTCCTACTTCTTGACTGCAGACACCGCAAAGGAATTCAAACAATTTACCAGAGATGCTGACCGGTATATTTATAATGCGAACTCCACTCCCAGCACTTGGTTAGCCTACCAGCATAAAGAAAATGTCAAAACTACTGCGGGTAGAAAGAAATAATTTGGCTCACATGATTACGATGTGACAATAGGGGGTGTTACCCAAACAAGTACCTACGCAAAGCTGACTGCTACGCAGTTTCTTAAATATCAGCCCGAAAATTGTCAAATTAGGAGCATGACAAACTGATGAACAGACAGACATAGACAGACCGATAGACAGACAAATGACAGGCAGACAGGACGACTACTATAACCATCTCAACCATCTCGTGCATACAAAAGCTGATCATTAATTTAATATGAAGAGCACCCAAGTCACATTGCATGGGGTAGCCTATCTACCAATTTTTTACCAAGAAAACTGAACACCTGATCAATTGGTACAATTTTATGCAGAAATAAGATATTTTTTCCCACAACCTCAGCATAAGTCTAACTTACATCTACAAATTTTTCACATAATATTTTGGTAAGTTATAATTTTTTTCAAAGTCATTTTTGGGACTTTCAAATCATAATAGAAAGTTTTAACTATAGTATTGCATATTGACCTAAAAAATACAAGAACAAAACTTAACTTTCAGTATCACTGTCCTAAACATCTCGCCACTACTTTCATTGAGTGCATCCTTTTCACAATACATCATCACTCAAGTCTACTCATACGTATCACTGTGTTGTATGACATTTTATGTACTATACTATCATCATCTGGAGCAACCATTGTTGTTAGTCATTGTTGGTCCATCCAATATTTACTATTTCATCTATAGAGACAGACATACCTACCTCTTCGTAGGTCACGCTGTCATCCAATCACACTTTCCCAAAGTGTAATTTTTATTATTATAGTGTGACAATGAAGAAGATTATTATAAAAGGGGTGAGGAGATAATTTCTGATTTTAGTTTATTGAAGGTTTCATGAGTATTAGTTCTACTTGGCATGTCGATGTTTATTGTTTACTTTTTTGCTGCAATATTTGGAGCATTGTGTACGATGAAATCAAACTACAAAATTTTACCTACAAGATTTGGAAAGACTGAAAGAAATAAAGAGAATAGCACATTGTTGGCTCACTTTAGTAGTGACAGTAATCCTTTAGTATGCCCTGCATCATCTTATAATAAAGGCAACTCATGTAACATTGTTAAAGTTCCTAACGATCCTATTCAATGCCAAAATGTAAGTCAAAATATCAATATGCCATTTATACTTGACTGCTATTGTGCCACTTATAAAGAAGAAGACAATCTGATTGAAATTGGACATTGTTTCTACAACTGTGGAAGACATGGTCCACAGACAGATACGGTTTACCAACCATTGCCTCAGAATTTATCAGAATGGAATCATTACATGTGTGGAGAGTACAATAGATCAAACACTCTTTGTGGGACATGCAATGCTCAAGAACATTTATATCCACAAGTTTATTCTTTTGACTCGCAGTGCATAAAATGTGAAGAAGGTGTCTCACAGTGGTGGAAATATATCGTTCTAGCTTATTTACCTCTAACAATTTTCTACGTTCTTATTTTGCTTTTAAAACTCGACATTCATTCTTCTCCTATGAGAGGGTTTGTAATTTTTTCTCAATTCATATCAACTCCTGCAGTTGTTCGTGTTTTGCTGTCAGTCTGTCGGAAACATCCAACTTTTCTTTACAGTATTAAACTAGTCGAAGCTTTGCTTGGAATTTGGAATTTAGATTTTTTTCGTGTGTTTGGCAATAGCATTTGTGTTGGTGGCTTAGACTCTTTAGCTGATTTGTTTCTTGACCTGACAGTGGCAGTGTATCCCTTGTTACTGATAGCCATCACATATGTAGTAATTCTGTCATATGATTACTTTAAATTTCTAAAGGACATTTGGAAGCCAATGAGCTGTTTGCTCAATAAAGTGTACAGAAAATTATCAATTCACTTCAGTTTTAGATGCAGTTACAACGTTTCTGTTTTTGTCTAACATGAAGATCTTAGGTGTTTGTTTTGATACTCTAACTCCAGTGAAAGTGTTTCGGTTTGATAGCTCTGGATGTGTGAGTATTAGCTGGAGGCTTTTCTATGACCCAACAATACCTTATTTTGGCTCTAAGCATCAATTCTACGCTGTCACAGCTATAATTATATTGTTGTTTGTGTACATCTGTCCACTGTTGATTTTATCCTTGAATCCCTGCAGTTGTTTTCAAAACTTTATCTCTCAGCTTCCCCATCGATTACAAATATTCTACCATACTTTCATGGATGCCTTTTACGGGTCCTACAAGGATGGATCAGATAAAGGTACTAGAGACTGCAGGTTGTATGCCTTAGTTCTGCCAATAACCCGAGTTGCATTAATGATGACTTATGGCTATACTTTTAGTCTGTCCTTCCTTCCATTGTCTACAATAATACTAACAATCGTTGTGATACTCACAGTACTGATTGATCCATATAAAGAGCACCTGAAACATCTTTCATCGATACTTTCCATCTCTCTACTACTAATTGCTTTCAATTATATATGTGCTGCTACAATATCCATTATTGCGTCTAAAGGATCTGATGCTATGACTAAAGCGTCATACATACTAATGGCAGTCATGTGCTCAGTAATACTTTTGCTTGTGCTTATAACAATATTCATATCAACTTATAGCAGAAAATGCAAAACCAAACGCTAGCATGTTCAATGTATTTTAGACCATCTTGCACTTATTTTATTGTGTGATCAAAATTTTGTATCAAAACATCCATATAGAAATAAACTATAATGATTCAGCTATTTCTTAACATGCCATCTGAATTATTATCAAAATTAATGAATATTGTTAATAAGGCAGGTTGAGATTGTTTTATTATCAGACATGTCTTACCTTAGAAACAATTCATTTTATTTATGCATACGTAATGAATCTAATAATAATTATGTTTAAGTAGTGTTCATCAGTGCATACCTACATCTGACACAAACATTAGGTGTATCTGACAAACAGTATGTGTATCTGACAAACAGTATGTGTATCTGACAAACAGTATGTGTATCTGACAAACAGTATGTGTATCTGATACAAATATTATGTGTATCACTTTGCTTTTATTAGGCAGGTATAATTTTCATGATCGCTATTGCTCTCACTTAATCTTTGTTTACATGAAATAGTGGAATGAAATTATTCTCTGTCCCTCAGTATCTGTAGATTCTCTAAGATAAACCTGTAGAGCATGCTCTAATTGTGTATGTTACTTTGAATTAGACTGGTGTATCTCTTCTTCCTCTTCAGGTTTATTTCATCATGTTAGTTACCCTCTTATAGCTGTCTGATATAAACGCCCTACTATTCTTCTCTTAAATGAATTAGATAGTGGGGCTTAATTTGAAGGTATCAGAGTGAGAGATGTTTCTGTATATTAGTCTTCTACTTAGGATGTATCTTTTCCAACAATTCAATACCTACAGTGATGAAAATAACTTCTTTTGTTACTACCTGTTTATAACAATTACAGTATTAATTAAGTTACACAATGGGCTGACAATTGCTAGCACTAAAAATGAACTAACTATATTTGATTAGGACTTTCTAAAATTTTTATCTCTGACTTTTGTGACCACCTCAATAATTAGCTACACTTCCACAGCTGCTTTATCAGGAGAGAATTCATCAATGCACAACTTCAAAGTGTCCTAAATAATAAACATAACTGAAAGTTGCAGGTTTATTTCAATTATTGTAATGCAAAAATACAACTAAACTATATTTGACACATATGACATGACCATCTAAATAAAGCCAGTCCTATTTTGAAAGTTCATGATAATTATGTGTTTCTATGCCTAAAGTGAATTAAAAAATGGATTTTGATATTATCTTGTTGTTCTTGATCTAATGAAATAATTGTGCAGATGTAGATGACGGTTAATCCAATGTATTGCAATAATTACTACGTAAATTAGAGGAAGTGAAGACATAGCAACTGTCAGCAAATAGAACATGTAGGAAGTGAAGGTATCACCTTTTTCTTCCGCCATTACAGCTCCTATGGCAGACACATAGAAACTGGCAGTAAGCAAGATAAAAACTAACATAGAAGAGGACAAATGTTTTAAACTTGACTTGAAAGGATCTATATTGATGGTTACAATAGCAAAAACAGTAATAATTATTGTTCCATAAGGAAAGTAAACAGCGTTCAAAGTTATGCTGTAAATAAGCATTAGTACAAGACGACAGAAGTAAAGCATTGGTACAAACCATCTGCAGTCTCGAGTACCAAGCTCTGTACCATCTTTATAACAACCCTGTAAGGAGTCTACAAAAGCATGTAAAAATAACTGCCAGCGTTGTGGAAGAATAGAAAGAAACTTGTGAAATACTCGAGTAGAGTAAAAAAGAAGGACTAGAAGTGGAATAATGATGAAGACAAATGCAATGACAAGAGCTATAATGGCATACCATCGATGTTGTTGACTGAAGTACTTTATTGTAGGGTCATAGTTGAGCCTCCAACTAGAGTTCACTTGTAGAGGACTATAAAACTGGTGGACTTTAACTGGAGTTAGCATGTCAAAACAAATACTGAAGAATTTGGTATTTGATAAAAACAAGAAAGTTGCAAATACATTTACAGTAGAAGTTTTAATTGCAAAATTGCTTTGCCACTTACTAAAGAGCATTTTAAATGGTTTAAATAAGCATTTTAATAGCGTAAAGTTCTGATCGTGCAAAGTGACCAAAAAACAAGAAAAGAGCATGAGCAGCAAAGGGTACACTGCTACTGCAAGATCTAATGACAACACTTCTAAAAAACTCATTCTGAAACAAATACCAGAGTCATAGGTACGAAAAAAGTCTAAGTTCCAAATACCATAGAGTGCACCTATTAGTTTAACTAGTTCTAAAATTACAGGCTTATGTCTTGTAGACAACAGGAGATTGCGTGCTAATGCAGGTATTGTTAAGAACTGTGAGTATATGATGAAGCCTTGGAGCTGAGACGACTGTATGTCTACTTTAAAGAAGAACACTATCAAGTAAAACACTGTAAGTGGGACATAAGCTATCAAAATATATTTCCACCAATTGGAACTACTGTTATTACATTTCATACAAGACATATCAAAGGAGTACACTCGGGGGTAGTAGTCTCTGTCAGTATCGCACTTCCCACAAAGACTCCCAGTTCTATGGAACTCTCCACACATGAAGTTGTTCCAGTCAGACATATTATCAGGTAACTGTTGATAAACTATGTCTAAATTATTTTGATCTCTAGCACAGTTATAGTCACACTTTCCTACTTCCACCATTTGTCTCTCATTGTCTTCATCAATAGTGATACAGTTGCAATCCAAAATGTAAGGAGTTAATCTGTTTTGTGTGACTTCCTTACAGATTACAGGATCCCCTGAAAGTTGAATACACCTACAGACATCCAGTCTAGCATTACAAACTGACCAAGGTGGACAAGAAGTAGATTCATTAATGCAGCTCCCGAAATTATTGGTATTCCAATTGTCATTTTGAAGTACATCTACACCACATGTTTCTAACAGTAGTGACGATATGACAATCACGAAAATTTCTGCACTATTTTTTTCCATTATACTTATACAGTTTTTTATCCTTCCTGATTCAGGAAACCTATCCTTCTATACAGTTTATAGAACTGCTATGACTCAAACTGAAAGTGGTACGGAAAGGGACTGCAGTTAAAAATATAAACAAACAATAGTAGGCAACCATGTGTATGCAAGAATGTTCTAGAATGTTCCTTCAGTATGTGCATGTGGTGAGCATGTGCATTAGCTTGCATAGTCATTTATTGACATACTGATTGAAAATCTACTTTTGAACAATTCAACCTTTCTGCCAAATATCAGAATTTCTTTAATTATTAGCTTCATAATAATATACATAAATCTTTACAAGGAAATATCATTCTTGAGTCTATCGGTTGTGATAACAAAATAGCAACTTAACTAAATCTACAATAACTTCCTTACTGACTTCAGGTTTAGTTAGGGTAGTAGATAATCTTCAGAGTTATATATCAACAGAAACATGCCCTAGCAACATCACAGAAGATTGATTCTGGTGGCAGCATACTTGCTGGGACATCACCTATGTTTGTAGCTGGAGCATATATGCTCCTGCTACAAACTTGGGTTCAACTACTTGGTCTTGTTCCTAGAAACCCCCCATAGACTGTTGAACTCAAATTAATCTTCACATTATCTATTACACCTTTACGTTATCTGTTACATCTTTACATATCTGTTAGCTTAAATAGAGCATTGAAAATGAAAGGTTATTTACTTTCTTCCTCATGCTTTGACAGATGTGACAAGATTTTCTGTATACTTCTAAATCATAAAATCCATGCGAAAGTTTTTAGACTAGCAATTTGCTGAAAAAGTATATATATCCAGCATAAATTGTCTATATAACTGAAACAGAAATAATGGCATAGTGAAATTACAATAGTTTAATCACTCTAATTACTATACTAAAACTTCTATACTAAATTTTGCAAGTTAAATTAAGTCAGAGTCAACACTTCCATCCATAGTAAATGTATTGGTCAATATAGACAGCTTAAACATCACAATTTACCCATTACACATAAACTAGCTTTATATAAATAATTTATTGGTATAAATACTATACTGTGAAAGTCATTCAATAATATCAGTCTATTGCATATACACAGTAAAAAATGAACATTATAATTTAGAATGACTCGGCAAGAAAAAGCCAAAGATTGACGTTAGTTTTATCAAATAAAAAATGGTTGGCCATACACAAAAACAAGGGTGCACACTGCCTGCAGGCATATGATTTACTGAAGTGTACTGCTGGAAAATCTGTAGTGTGTTTGAGAGGAAACTATGTAGTAAACTCTTATTCTGGAACAAAAAGTACACTGGATTGGTAAAACATGAGTAAACATAGGAAGTTGTACATGTGGTTTGTAGTTTGTTACAGAATTAGAGTTTACCATACGGTAAACTAGGCAGTACAGTTGCAGTAAACTTTGGTAAAACAAGTACTGACAAGCAGTGGCACTAGATAGTATATAGCTGGCTATATAGGCCAATTTAACTCTTGAGTTCATTTTCACACACCAACTACTATTATCTATATATATATAATATAGTTAGTAATTATGTCTAATATTATCAGCCAGGAAGTAAATGCTTCTGCAATTGGGAACTACTAATTTTGCCCAATTAGGAGTTATACAGTTAACTTAATTATATTGCTACTAACTATATTTTATCCAGGTTCTTATAGGGTTTATTGGATAACTTCCTGAAAAAGAAGAATACTACAATAACTATTTTAGCTATATTCCTTGTATTATTGTATATAATTTCCTACCTGCAATTACTGCAAAAACAAAAAAAAAGTGGCCATGTTAATGATATTCTTCAATACTTCTAACCTCATATTACCTTTCAGATTCTGACAGTAAATAAATTATGAGGTGATGCTTGGTGAAGGAGTTGTTTAAATGGTTGGCTAAGCCGAACTATGTACTACATAATGTGATTATTGATATGTAACAAATATAGGTAATTGTTTAAGCAAACAAAAACTATGATTTGACATTAATTATCAACGATTAAGAATAGTGACAAATATCTTACAAAAAGTATTATGTCCACCTTAATGTTCAACTAGCTATACTGGTTCAACTTCAAGATGTGAGTATCATCATCTTGGATGAATTTTGTAGCACTCAATAGGATAACCACGGAAGCATACATTAAAGACGATGAGAAAACTGTAATTAACAGGATATAAATTATGTATGTGTAAGTAGTAGCATGACTTTTTTCTGAGAAGTCCACTGCAGCACAGCCAACATAAAATATGTCAATAAAGAGCATGAAAATGGACATAGACGATGATAAGCCTTTAAGGTGTGCTTTAAATGGATCTGCTATTATTATAGATATAATCACTAATGTCATTACCATAGCTGCAAATGGAAAGTAGGACGAGTTTAAAGTAATAGCATAAACTGACATGAGAATGCCACGTGTTATCGGTAGCATTATTGCATACCATCTGCAATCCTTAGTGCCTGGCTCGGTCCCATCTCTATAGGATCCATAAAAAGAGTCCATAAAAGTATTATAAAATAACTGAAAGCGATGGGGGAATAAATGAGACAGTATAATATGAAAGAACTTGCAAGAGTGGACAGTTACAATAAGCAGTGGGCAAAAGTACATAAAGAATATTATTATAATGGCTGATACAGCATAAAGTCGATGTTCAGAGCTGAAGTAATGTATTGTAGGATCGTAGAAGAGTCTCAAGCTCGAACTCGTACACCCAGATCTATGCAACTGGTACACTTTCACTGGAGTTAGAGCATCAAAACAAACACTCAGGACTTTCATGTTAGCTAGAAACAAGAAAGTTGTAATTACATCTAATATCGATAATTTGATTGCTAGCTTTTTATAAAATCTCCCAAGAATGAAATTAAAAGGCTTCCATAAATAAATTAAGATTTTATAGTTACGATCATACAAGCGAATGAGCATATATATGAAAGCTATAAGTACTGTTGGATATGCTGCAACTGCCAAATCTAGAAACAAATTTGCTAAAGACCCTAGACCCAGGCAAATATTGTAATGATACACACGAAAGAAGTCCAAGTTCCAAATTCCAAACAATGCTCCTAGTAATTTTACAACTTGGAGCAGTTTTTCCTTGTTTCGAAATACAAGAAGAGTAATTCTAAGCTGAGCTGGAAGAGAAAGAAACTGTGAAAATAATATGAACCCACGAATAGGGGACGAATGAATGTCGACTTTAAATATATAAATTATCAAGCAGAAAAAGGAAAGTGGAAGATATGCAGATATCATATATATTTCCACCACTGAGCAGCTCCATGCTCACATCTTATGCAATCCAAGTCAAATGAGTAAGTTCTCAAATATACATTATTATCCTCATTACACTCTCCGCAGAGACTACCTGACCTGCTAAAGCTGCCACACATGTAGCTATTCCATTCAGACAAGTTTGGAGGCATGGGTTGGTAAATAACATCTACCAATTTGTTCTCTCTATACCTGGCACAATTATATGGACACTGGCCTACTTCTACAAGTTCTTTGTTATTGTCATAGGTGGCACAATAGCAATCAAGAATAAAACTTGTCTTGACAAACTCTTCTCCATGACTAATTAAGGCATCATTAGGGACATGTTGACAGCTTGAAGAGTAATAATCCCATGGTGGACACCATACAGAGCTATTGGAGATGTGATGCTGGATTTGGTTATCTTAATGTTCTGGAGTCATATTTTCACATCTCAAATACGGCCTTCCACTGATGAGAGAGAGTGAAAGCAAGTGTAAAACTGACACATACATTTTCATAGTATGCTTTCCCTAACTCATTGCAAGACAATTGTACCAAATGGTTACTTATATAGACTAAAAGTGATTATTTTCACGCTTACTTTCAGTATCAAAATGTTTCTTCTGAAAGCAAAACATGTATTGTTGTTTTTGAGAGACCATTTTCAGCCTCTTTAGAGACCATTTCAGAATCAATAAATTTTCACCGATGTTCTCTGCAAGTTTGTTGTGGTATTACTGGTTATAAGGATCTGATGGGCTTTTTTTTCTATATTAGCTATACATATAATTCTGGTTATTATTAGTGTCTCATAGTTGTAGATTTGAATCCTTTCTAAAAAAAAGTGCATATCAGCATTTTCTATTTTAATCTTGGTGCTTTCATTACAAATCAGAAAAAGAATATGAGACAAAAACTTCACAAAAACACTTGTAATAGTTCCTTCCCAACTTCATGAGTGAGAACTATGGCTCACTCTCCATTAGTAGCCTAAAACAACAATTCATTGAAGGACAATAGCAGTTAAAATGTATTTTTGAATTGAAAAGGAGTAGAAGAAAGGAAACAATGGAAGTATTTTGCATATGATCTTGATAGTACAGGTGGGATTTATAAATAGCCTATTCATAACCCAAAGGATAAAATTTATTACATGGTTGTTCCTTACTCTTGCTACTTCAAAATAATGAATTTGTTCCCAAAACCAATTCTCGGGACCACAATAAAGAAAGAAAAGATTGATTTAGTTCATCAAATTTAGCCACCTGTCCATCAAATGATACTTCTAGAAATATACATGTAGCCATTGAACTAGCTTATAGTTCACTATTATAAACAACTGTGTTTCAAAAAAAAATTTCCAGTAGTGCATTGTATCTTAACACGATGTAGTCACTCATACTGCTTGGAGGACCATTTGCTCTGACTTACTACTGAAGTTTAAATAAAGGGTTTTAAATGTCAAACTAACCTCTAGCCACTATTTAAGACTTGAAGGAAAAAACAACAACAAACATTTCAAAACAAAAAAAAATTACGAAGTGTTTTCTTATGTTCAGTGTTAGTTATAGATTTTCTTACTGGTACCGCACCAGACTTAACAGTATCAGCCGTAGAGGGAATGGGAGCTGAAGTCAGTCAAGATTCCCCTCAAAACTCACAGAAAAATCTAATCAACAATATAGCTTCACCATGGCATGGTTACAATGCTTCATCACTTTCTATATGCTAAAGATCACCAATCTAGTGCACCACAATCACACTCTAGTGTTGGCCACACATTCAGGTCAGCTTCTCCACCAGCCATTGAGCTAGTCACCTCTGGGTCACAACTAGAGCAGCACAGCTAATTGTATATTCTTTGATCAAACAAAAAAAATCAATCAGTAAGTAGTAGTAGTAGTAGTAGTAGTAGTAGTAGTAGTAGTAGCAGTAGAGTAGTAGTAGTAGTAGTAGCAGTAGAGTAGTAGTAGTAGTAGTAGCAGTAGAGTAGTAGTAATAGTAATAGCAGTAGTAGTAGTAGTAGCAGTAACAGTAGTAGTAAGTAGATTTACTCACATGAAAACCATTTTTATATTTTACAAATATTAACTGAATCAAGTCATAGTGAATATTGTATGGAAAATTATGATGTAAAAGTTTCTATTAATTTGTTTTTAAATTTAATGTTTTTATATTTTCCTGTGAATTCCTTAACAATGTTTGTCAGTTCAGTGTTATCTGCATTGTCTCTATGAATATGCATCAAAATAGCACCATAAAAGTGCTCTAATTGTTTCAGGATCATCAATTCTTCTCTCTTTATCTAAGAAACCAAAGAAAACTGATTTTCCCTATGTAAATACCAACTGTGTTCTGTAGTCAATATGCACTGCCAGATAATGTTAGCATTTTTTTTCTGGAATAATAGACATGAGGCTGCATACTGGAATAATTCTAGTCAGTTTTGAATGGAATAATCAATCCATATAACCCATAATTATAAAAGAAAAACAATAGTGTGATTTTCCTTTGTTATACCACAGAAGAACATAGACATATTATGTGGTCATAAGGTAGGTCTCTATTGTTTGATTAAAGCAGCTGGGTTTATAATGTTTGATTAAAGCAGCTGGGTTTATAATGTTGGCCACTCAGTTATTGTACTCCAAAATGGGAAAAGTTTGAAATACTGGGAGTGCTACCAACTCAGGCTCAGAGTCAGCAAGTCATCAGATCTGGAGATCATGCTAAATGCAACTCAACCACATCAAAATTGATGAGAAATTGTATCAACCAAATATGAAGTTGAAGGGAAATCCACTGCTGAGTATATTAATATTATTGAACTCTTCCCTTCAATCCACATCCCCAATCGCAGTGTAGGAGGATGTTTCGGTAAAGGTGGGCTCCAAAGGGCATGTTGTTGTTTTTTGTGGTTTAAAAGTGTTCATGGGAGAAATCACTTCGTTAGATTCCGCCTCAAAATTGTGGGGGGGGGGGGGGGCTTCAGCCCTCCAGCACCCCCCCCCCCCCCCCCCCACCCCCTTCCTACACCACTGCAAATGTCTGGTAAGGTTTCTTATTAAACTTTATTTATCTTCTGCAAAGCATGTCTTCTAAAAGAATAATATATTATTCCATAATTTTCTTATTATTCTCCTATTATTTCAATTAGAAATAGCTAAGTTGAATAATGAAGATTGCAGTAGCTAACTGTACGCCAGGACGAAGTGATCAGCGTTCGCTCAGGCTTGCACGCAAAACTTCCGATTAACTAAGCTATATCAAGATTCCCCTGAACATTACTAGTGGTGTGCTTGAGCACAAATGGCGAGCGAACCTTAAACTACACTATTGTTAAATGATTGATTTTAACAACTAACACTCAAGCTACTAAAATAAAATCGAGTTTTTAAATTACGTATGCGGTAAAGGGGTTTCAATGCCATAGTAACCGCTCCCCGCAACTGTTTGAATTGAAAAAGAAACAACAAAATCAAGTCACGTTATTTAAAGTTTTCTTTGTGATATTCTTAATAGTAGTTGTAACGCACAATACTTGCACACAACTGAACATACCTACGCAAGACTTACCTTGGTGGTTCGTCTAGTGGACAATGAATTTTCAAGTAAATGCTGTTGAGTAGGGCTTAGCGTATTAACTTACCACTGCCACTAACTCGAATAGAAATGGAGCTCCCATAAGTTTTTGAGTTTTAACTGCACCCGCAAAACAATTCGAAGCGGTAGACAATTCAATTTCTAAGGTGATACGGGTAATGGTCGCTAAACCGGAGGATTCTGTTTAGTGAAGTTTGGGACAGGGTCGAACACGGAGCGAACACAAAAATACGGAGGGTCAAAGTACAAAATGACATATGTACGTCCATATATACAAATACACAAACATCCCCGATTTTCAATTGTGTTACCCCAGTAAGTGTCTCGCTCGCTACGCTCGCTCGCCCAATTACCACTTGCAAATAAAAACTAGTGATGTGCTTGAGCACAAATGGCGAGCGAGCCTAAAACTACACTATTGTTAAACGATTAATTTTAACTTCAACAATCAAGCTACTAAGAAAAAGTCAAGTTTAAATTACGTGTATAAGGTAAAGGGGATTCAATGCCATAGTAACCATTCCCTGCAACAGTTAGAATTGAAAAAAAAAAAAAAAGCAACAAAAACAAGTAGCATTATTTACGTTTGGTACAATACTTTCACACAACTGAACATACCTACACAAGGCTTAGCTTCATAGTTACTACTCTAGTGGACAAAGAATTTTCAAGCAAATACAGTTTAGTAGGGCTTATAACTGTGACAGATTACGGGTAATGATCGCTAAACCTGAGGATTCCGTTTAGTGAAGTTTGGGATAGGGTCGAACAACGAGCTAACACAAAAATATGAGAAGGTCAAAGTACAAAATGACATACGTACGTCCAAACAAACATCCCCGATTTTCAAATTGTGTTACCCCTGTAAGTGTCTCGCTCGCTACGCTCGCTCGCCAATAAAACAGCTAGTATAATCTCTTGAAAATTTTAGCGACCTTTCAACTGGCTGTATAGCTAGGTGAGAAACCCTTGAAGACATGAACCCAGTAGCTATATCTAGGAAGTTTGTTTATGTCTATTTAACTAGTGGTGTGCTTGAGCACAAATGGCGAGCGAGCCTTAAACTACACTATTGTTAAATGGTTGATTTTAACAACTAACACTCAAGCTACTAAAATAAAATCGAGTTTTTAAATTACGTATGCGGTAAAGGGGATTCAATGCCATAGTAACCGCTCCCCGCAACTGTTTGAATTGAAAAAGAAGCAACAAAATCAAGTCACGTTATTTAAAGTTTTCTTTGTGACATTCTTAATAGTAATTGTAACGCACAATACTTTCACACAACTGAACATACCTACGCAAGACTTACCTTCGTGGTTCGTCTAGTGGACAATGAATTTACAAGTTAATGCTGTTGAGTAGGGCTTATAACTGTGACAAATAGCGACTAACTCGAATAGAAATGGAGCTCCCATAAGTTTTTGCGTTTTAACTGCACCCGCAAAAAAATTCAAAGCAGTAAACAATTCAATTTCTAAGGTGATACGGGTAATGGTCGCTAAAACCGGAGGATTCTGTTTAGTGAAGTTTGGGACGGGGGTCGAACGCGGAGCGAACACAAAATATGGAGGGTTAAAGTACAAAATGACATACATACGTCCAAACATATATATAACCTAGTGATGTGCTTGAGCACAAATGGCGAGCGAGCGCCTAAAGACTATAGCTACTATTTTTATATGAATGATTTTGACTTCTAACACTGAAGAGCTACTGAAAATAAGGTCCAGTTTTTTTATTTAGCATACAGGGTAAAGGGATTTCAGTGCCATAGTAACAACTCTCTGCAACTGCTTGGAAGGAAAACAACAACAACAAAACAATACACGTTATTTAAAAATTTTCTTTGTGATATTCTTTAGCTAAGTTAGTAGTGGTTGTAACACACAATGCTTTGACACAACTGGACATGCACCTACACAGACTTACCTTCGCAGTAGTCTAGTGGACAATGTATTTTCAAGTAAATACTGTTGCGCACGGCTTATAACCATGACAATGCGCATTGACTTACCACCGCCACTAAGGATTCTCAGAGCTCGTTAATTGAAAAATACTGGAACTGTGAACGCTTTACCTAACTTACGTAATTAGAAGCGCGGGCGAAAACAGAAGTCTCACGTACCCCATAAACAGATAAATAAATATAGCAAAATCTCGATTGCGTTACCCCTGAGAGTGTCTCGCTCGCTTCGCTCGCTCACCAACTAGTGAGTGTGCTTGAGCACAAATGGCGAGCGAGCCTGATAGTTAGGTAACATAAAATGTTACTATTTACTTCATGCAAACACTATAATAGCAGTTATGACATTTGATTTCAGCAAATAAATACAAAATCACTCTCTTACCTGATATGGTAAATTTTGTAGTCAAACATCAACCATTCTGATAATCTCAATCACCAGTAACTCTTGAACAAGCTCTCAGCTACGATAAAAAATAAACCAGTGTTATTATTTGTAATTTTAGCCAACAAATATGGAATTACTACTTGCCTCATTCTTGAGTATTGATAACTTCTGTAGTATCAAATTGAAGTTACTTTGACCATCTGAATTACCGTGAATTCTTGACAACAAGCTCTTACCTACAAATACAAAAGACAATCAATTTTAGCACACAAATACAAAATTACTTTCTTACCTCATCTTCTTGAGCAATGGTAACTGTTGTAGTACCAAATTTGAGCCATTCTGACTACTTGAATTTACCAGTCACTGTTGACAACAAGCTCTTAGCTACATAAAAGAAAGGCCAGAGTTCTTTTTGCACATTTAGCCATAGGATTTAGCTAACAAATATGGAATTAGTACTTACCTCGGCTTCCCTCGAGTAGTAGTAGTAGTAGCTTCCTTAACATTAATACTACGGCATTCTGACGACTACCAATGGCTCTTGACAACCAACAATCGGCACTCGTCATTTTGTACTTTGACCCTCCCTATTTTTGTGTTCGCTCCATGTTCGCCCCCGTCCCAAACTTCACTAAACAGAATCCTCCATTTTAGCGACCATTACCGTTATCACCTTAGATATTGAATTTTTCACATCTTTCAATTCTTTTTTTACTTGAAAATTCGGGTAGACTATGTAATAGTTAGAGCATAAGTGCTTGGGTACTGGTGCATTTAGTGCACTGAAGCCCAAGGGCCGCAGGCCCGAGGGCTTTGTGCACTAAATCCACCAGTACCTAAGCGCATGCTCTAACTATTTTAGATCCCGTTTACCCAGGCCTCCTGCCCAGTTACCACTAGCAACTTTGTTTATCAGCAGCATTTTCGGTGTCAAGCGAATTCTTCCTGTTTCCGGCCCAAAATTAAAATTCAATTAAAATTCAATTGAAGCGCACCCCAAGTTTACTTTAGCAAGTTTACTTTAGCATTGTAGCTGCCAGCTGTTATCTCCAGATCTAACTCTACTGGGGTGCTCTGCAGTAAGCAGTAAAGCAGCTAGCTATGGTAAATTCCTGTGGTACCAGAGCCTGCAGGAGAGTTATATGATAGGGCTGGTCCCATATAGGTGGATATGAGAGAGTAGTAGACCCTGGCATATCCGGCCTCACATAACCTGCTCCCTGCTTTATCCAGCCTATTCTATTAAACTAAAACTCAAAAATAGCAATACCCCAAGGGTGGTTAGTATGCACAGTTCATATACCTAAAGGCAAAAAATAGTGCACACTTACTAAGTTAGTACACCTAGTAACAATATAGCAACGGGATCTAAAATACTTTAGGTACTACACGAGACGCGACGCGTCGCGTTTTCGCGAAAGCACCCCGCGATTCCTCGCTAGTGGAAGCATTTGAATTAAACCTAGGGCTAGCCCTAGCCCTAGCCCTAGCCCTAACCCACTAGCCCTAGCCCTATCCCTATCCCTTGTGTTTAAAACACATTATCCTTTAACCATCTAATAGTTGGGGACTAGGGCTAGGGCTAGGGCTAGGGGGTTAGGGCTAGGGCTAGGGCTAGGGCTAGGGCTGCCAATTTGCTCTTTTTTGTCAAACAATTGTTTTTAATTGAGAGGAATAGCGAGTGTTTCACTAGCGATGAATCGCGATGAAAATGCGACGCGTCACGTCTCGTGTAGTACCTAAAATATAGTCTACCCGAAAATTCATTGTCCACTAGACGAACCACGAAGGTAAGTCTTGCGTTGTTCAGTTGTGTGAAAGTATTGTGCGTTACAACTACTATTAAGAATGTCACAAAGAAAACTTTAAATAGTCAACTGTTCTCTGTTAGAAATATCCCTTGTTTCGTCAGCTAGTATAGAGAACCAACGATTTTTATGGACATCAGATAATAGTGAAAACAAAACTTTATTGGCCATAAGCTTAATCAATTCATTTATAACTTCAGGAGACTGATACTTGTTTTCTTTAACCCAGTTACACTCACCCAGTACTTGTTTGAGCAGTACAATCAAATTGGAGCCACTACTGTGATCATTTCTGACAGATATGCCTTGGCGTACCAAAAAACGAATTCCAGCCAGTTGATTTAAAAATCTCTGCTTCCTATTTTTCTGAGTTACATTACACTGATCTTTAAGTAACTCATTGATTGGAGTGACACTTGACATAATATGTGCAGATAGAGCATCTCTGTGAGCTAGAGAGCTTTCATGCTGTTTGAAACTTGATGTGCCTTTCTTCCAATTAGAGAAGCCGGTAGTAGAAAATGCTGGATCAGCTTTTGTGCTCATTACAGACACTTGTGATCTAAGAGCTGCTCTACAGTAATAGCAGTACACTTTTAGAGATTTTGAACATAAATGAAGCCATTTGTAGTCTTCGAACCACTTAGCTAAGAAGCGGCGTTTCTTTATGCAACTTCCGCTTCCATATACTTTTTCAGTCTTCTGGAGCAAAGATGGGTCAGTTGGTTGACTAATATCTCCAGAACAACAGCTACATGAACCATCTGCTGCACTAGACTCATTCATGCTATTTTCAATTGGATCACAGGTAGTGCAAGAGGTTTCTTCCTCATCACTGATCATGGTATCCTCCATCACTTCTTGCTCTACACAGTAATGGATAAATTTTAGCTGATTATTTCATATATGGCCAAGTACTTACCTGTTTGAGGTTGAGAATCTTGTGAATTTGATGCTCCCACTGAAGAAAAGAAGGCTTTAAGACCAAGCTGACCAGAATCTAGCTTAATCTTCTTTTGAGCAGCCATATTTCTCAACTGACTGATTGCATGCATGCCAGTTACTTACAACTGCAGCTGCCTCTTAAACCACAACTTAAAAGCATTCTAGTTATTAGTATGTGTGAATGAATAGGACACAGTAATGTGGTATTTAACAAATTGACTATTCATAGCCATCATGAGAACAGCATTTTGAGAACAGTATGATTGATACAGTAAAATTATTGACAGAATTATTGGCGGAGGGGGGGGGGAACTACCATTTGCCCCCCTATCCTCCCTGTTCCTACTCCCCTGATTAGTGACAGACATAATCGATTGCACTTTCCATTGCACTTATAGTTGGGAGAGACTTGACAACAGTTGAGTTACTTCTAAATGCAGCTGCCCCTTAATTTAGCATAGCTAAAACAAAAGTCTGATAAACTTCTTTCTCCAATACTTCCATATGTGCCCTAAAAGTGTTTAAAAAAATGCCTCATTACTCATTAATTGATTGGCCAAATTCATGTGATAGCCAGCAACTAATTGTGATTTACAAAACTGGAAAGAAAGTTTTTGTAAAGATAATACTGCAGAATAACTAAAGCTAAAACATACACTCCTAGTTCTCTCTCTTGATTATGATTTGAAGAGTTTAAAATAGTGAAATAATTGCTCTCCTGCAGATAATGAAGGCTAGAGAAATCACACTTACACTCATAACACAACAGTACTCATGATTTATTCTCACCACATAGTAGAATCTATTGCCAATGAATGCTATTTGTAAAAAAAGGACATAGTTGCCTATTAAAACACCAGCTACTTTAAAGTAGACAACAAAACTAGTGTTCAGTTAAGGTGTATTTATATATATAATATGTATATATAAAACATTAAACAGCTTTTGATAACAGTATTTTAAATACCGTTGCTATATTGTTGTCAGGTGTAATAACTTGGCAAGTGTGCAATAACACTTGCCCGGTATTTAAAATAGTTAAAGCATGAGCGCTTAGTGCCTAGTACATTTATCGCACTCGGTCCTCGGGCCTACGGCCCTCGGGCTGTCGTGCAATAAATCGACTAGAAACTAAGCGCTCATGCTTTAACTATAACTTATAAATTCTTGCCAGAATTATATTTACTGTTAGTATTACAAATTAGTGCCAGAATTATTGAGGGGGTAAAACCCTCATTTACCCCCCACTACAAATTTTTGGGGGTCCTGTGCCCCCCTATCCCCCCCCCCCCCCCCCCCCTGTTCCTACTCCCCTGAAAATAGTATAGTCGTTAGGCTCGCTGCCATTTGTGAAACACATCTTTAAGCAAAAATTACTGCGGGGAAATAGATTGATTGATCACGTGATTGCGACGTGACGATAGGGGGCATTGCCTACGTGAGCTTGAATCTTTTTCCCAAAAATCAGCCCGAAATTTAGCACAATAAAATGTCTTAAAATCTGGGTTAATTCTAAATCAGCAGTTAATTTTCAGTAATCTCCAAAATCAGAGCGTGAGAGACAGACAGACAGACAGACAGGACTACTACTATAACCATCTCGCACATAACAAATGGACATAAACATTAAGAAGTGTGGTTGTAAGGTTGATCTTCATTATTTGATTAGAGCAGCTGGGTTAGAGTTGGCCACTCTGTTATTGTACTTCCAAAATGGGAGAAAGTTTGAAATGAGTAAGTTATCTTGAGAATCATGCTAAACGGTTTCTGTTCTTGAGATACTCCAACTATCACAATTGATTTGAAGAAAAGAGAGAAAGACGGTGTATCCATTGCTGAGCATTATGATTCCCTATTTCACTTTTTACTCCGAATGTCTGGTTAGGTTTCTTATAATTGAACTTTTTTTTTAGCTGCAGCAGGGAATGTTTTCTCTATTCATTGAACATTTTTACAGGGGCATTCATGATTTTCACTGAAAAATTAAATAACATTATTAAATGAGTAATTCAGTATAATAGTAAGAGAGACTGATACTTATACGCATTCATTTCATAAAGTACTAATATTATATAGCTAGCTACTGTACAATCACCACTAGGGCCTGCCATATTATGCTCAAAATTTTTAGAATTATTCTTTCTTTTTTTTTATTCCAAAAAAATGCTATTATTCCAAAATAATAGTATAATTATTCCATAAATTTTCTTAATATTCTATTATTATTCCAATTAGAATTTAGTGAAATAGTGATCTGCAGTAGCTAGCTAGCTATACAAAGTTGGTACGTTATGAAATAAATGAGAAAAAGAAACAGTCTCTCTTAGCTACTGTTATATACTGAATTACTCAATAGGATTCATTATTATATTGCTAGCTACTCTTTCAGTGAAAACCTTAAACATCCCTGTAAAAATGTTCAAAGAATGGAGAAGCATGCTCTGCTACAGCTGAAAAAAAAGTTCAAGAAACCATTTAGCATAATTCTCCAGATTGAGCTTATATATGAGCTCTCCGAGTACTTCAAACTTTTTTTCATTTTTGGAAGTACCAAGTGGCCAACACAAACCCAGCTGCTTTAATCGAGTATGGAGATCTACCTCAGAATTATTCCACTATGCTATAATCAGGCAGGGCCTAATCTCACTTAGCTATTTCCAATTGAAATAATGAGAGAATAATGAGAAAAAGTATGGAATAATTTGGAATGATATTCTTTTGGAATAATAGCTAACACTATTTTTTAGAAATAAAATAAAAGTCTAAAATATTTGAGCATAATCCAGCAGGCCCAGTAGTCAGTACTGATATTGTGATAAAAGCAACTAGTTTTATTGAATTCATGAGCCAAACAATAATTATGAAATCCAATCACAGAACCTTAAATCTGGGGGAAGGGGGGGGGGGGGGGGGGGGGGGGGGGTGGCTGTGCTCCTTTGGCTCTCCACTTCCATCACCCTGAGCCTTTGTATAGATATTTTACTGTATTGTCTTGCTCACTTCATTCTATTATTATTACTATACTACTACTACTATTATTATTATTATTATCATCATTATTATCATTATCATTAATGTTGTTGTTATTATCATTATTGTTTTTGCTATATTATTATTATATTACCTATCAATATTGTTATTTACTGTTGTCTACTAAATATTTCTATCAGTTTTAATTATAAAATAACAGTAATAAACAAGTATGTATTATTATTATTGTTGTTGTCATTATTTATTATTTATTATTATTATTAAAGTAGGTAAAGAATCATCACCTTCATAAAATTGAGTTTATTATGATGAGCATGTAAAACTTGCTATTATTGGGCGACTGTAGTGCACAAGTGAAAAAATAGATTTCTCTGATCATACAGCCAATATTAATGAAGTAAACAAAAAATAAGCTACAACGTTTTATGGGATTAAAAATAGCGAAGTATTAAAACCATACTGGAAAAAAAAAACATTGTTACAATGTGATAAAACAAAATAAAATACAATACCATTACAACAATATTAACAGTGGAATTTGTTAGCAGTTCCTTGTTTAGATGTTGCAACATATTTAGTAGTGCAGTTCAGTATGAAAGGTCATACTATACTATGCAATACTACTAATAGTAGCCCCGAAAATACCAGTAGTATCCATAGTGAAATCTACAGCATTAATTAGACCCAGACTTTGAGTAGTACTCCTCAGCATAGCGATACACATCGCATATTTCATCCCGGACTCTGAATTTGTATCTCTTGGCCACAATCACATACACCAGTAGACCAGCCACAGCCACTAATATATTCATAGCAATATACAGCATCCCACAGCTTGGATAAGCAAGACGTATATAGGAAAATGGAATAATTACAAATGAGGAGAGCATGTCACAAAATCCTCTTGCTGCAAATGACAAGCCAATCAAAAGTCCCTTCATGGCATGAGGGCTCTGGGAGCAAATAAACTCGTATAGCGCTATGAAGATGAGCATGTTTGAAATAGCAGCCATTGTACGCTGAATTATTATGATCAGTGGATCTTGATGCGTTTCAACTAAAGTTCTGTCTCCGGTATCCAACATGCATGCCACTACACTCCGATCTTGAGTATGAGCTGCTGCATCCATGACAAAAGTACAGATGAGAGACAGAACCATGACCACCATGCCAAGTCCCATGCGCTTCAACATACTCGGAACATAGTGATAGACAATCGGACGCAAAAAGATTAAATACAGAGGAATTAAAACAACAACTAAAACTGAAGAAAGTAAGCCGTTGTAAATAAAAAGCGTTTCCAAGACTCCTTTGGCAGAATCATTCAGAGTTCTTGAATTTCTAATATGCTCGGCATAAGACGTCAGAACAGCATCCGTGGCAACATTCACAAAAAATGCTGGCGTTAATGCCAGCATTACTTTGAGAATCCCGAAAAAAGACTTTACATCTTCAACTTGTTCTGTTGTGAAAGGCCCTCCATATTTCTCCTTGCCAAGATCCAGTCCTGAGGGCAACTCATCCTCACAGTATGTAAATGCACTGCGATAAATTGGAACAGTGTGGGTGCGAGCGAACTTCGTAATTCTATACACAGTCTTGTATGGATTAAGTCTAGCCGTATCTACTAGGAACCAGTTCTTCCTACGGCAACGAACCCATATTGATATCACCAGAAGAGCAATGCTAATGAATGAGATGACCGCCAATAAGCTCACACCAACATAGGAAAACAACTTCTCACTAAAAAATGCATATTTAGATCCAGTTTGTGAAATGCAGATGCTCAAAAAATACACCCACATGTACCAATGAATAAATAGACTCTGGTGATCAGCTGGAAATTCCTGAAGTTGGTCCATTCCAAACTGAATAACATTACCTTTAAATAGAAGAAAGGAAATAGTTAGAGGCACAAAGAACAGGGCTGCTATGATGAAGTAGGTTCTTGTAGCTGAAAATACAGATAAAAGAACAGCCAATGCTAAATAGCTCACGCCAAACAAAATTAGAATTACGTAGAGACTCCATATCACTGTATTGTAGCGGCCAAATTTGTTATCTGCCAAAAAACCTGACAACGGGTAAAATAACAGAATAAAGGCATTTCCTGCATAAATAAATGATAAATATTTAGCAGGCACCAGGTACGTGTAATTTTCTGGCTGGCTTATTAGCTGATACGCAGTAAATATTACTGCACTCCAAAGCAAGATAAGTAGACCAGCCTTCGAATTAAGACAAACAGAGAAAGTGCTGTAACGTCTTCGTACAGCATCCAGTTTGGAATGGCGTTTTTCTATACTATCTGAACTTGCCGTAATCAACAATTCCGTTTGTTCGGATGCCATTCTCCAAACCGTCCGCGAAGAGAAGACGACTACAGGAAAAATCTTATATGCCCATACTGAACGAAACCCTTTACCAAACGACGACGCGGAGGGGGCGTGGGAGGGGCTAGAGCCTTCTCTTTCCTATTATTTTTTGAAAGGGACAGAGCTTCCATCTTTCAATAGAGGAGGCTGCAATGAAACGTTGCATTTCTGCTGCATTAACAAACATGATCATACTGGACCTCCCCCTCTGACCCATATATAGTCTAGTTGCTAGGTAGGGGCCCCATGGACCCGGTGGATTTATAAATGAAATTTGCATTTTTACAACCTTGAAGGTATCTATTAACCAAATTTTGATGTTCCCAACTTTAAATATTGTCCGAAACCCTATTTTGTGGTCATAATACATTTAATGATGGTTAATACCTCCGGGTGCCCAATACATAAGTACACCACTCTTTTACTAGCTAGTACAAATGAATCCATATTATAATAAATATTCTTTATGAAAAATCTCACTTCTATCTTAAGTGGTCACACCTATCTTATCATATTGGGTGGGCAATAATTGGGTTGTCAGCACATGTGGTACAGGTGAACCAGTCAAGGTAGGTGAGCAATCTATTGTTTTATGATGTACTTGACTGTCTTCTTGTTGTTTTCACAGTTTAGTAGCTATATACAACATCATGTCTACCAGGAAAGGAAACCTGCAGACTTCAAGCTGTTCCTAGCCAATGAAGACAACAAGCGACAGCTCTGCCAGCTGCTGTTCCGGGTATGGGGAAGCAAAGTGGCAGCTTCAAGACTCCAAAAGTGTGGGACAGCAGTTATAGTCAAGGAGGGGAAGGCATATCAGTTGAAGTCATCCAATGGTGAAGTAATGACCAATGAGATCCCTGAATTGTCTTCAGACCAAGAGGAAACAGACACCAGGATTATTCTGTACCTCCACTATGCTGCCAAGCTCGGGTACAAGTCAGCTGTAGTGAGGACTCCAGATAGTGACATCTTTTTTATTATGTTGCACCACTCACACTCCATTAGCCTGACTATTTTCCTTGATATTGGCATGGGCAAACATCGCCAGATTATCAATGTGACAGAGCTGGCGGAGTCACTGGAACCAGAGTACTGCACCACACTACTTGGGTTCTATGTATTCTCTGGTGAGGACTGCACCAGTGCATTCAAGGGCAAAGGAAAAGTAGGACCACTGAAGAAGCTCCAAAAAAACCCCAAGTATCATAAGGCTTTTAGACAACTTGGTGATGATTGGACAGTGAAGTCGGAGGTGATGACAGATGTGGAGGCTTTTACTTGCCTCATGTATGGTCAGGGTCGGGAAACTTCTGTGGATGTGGTGCGAGCCAAGATGCTCAGAAAGATGGTGGGAGAAAATGAAAATCTTACCACTAAATCTAAGGTTGACCTGACTCGCCTTCCACCCTGCAGGAATAGTCTAGTTCCCCATGTTGGCAGGGTCAATTATAGGCTTGCCATCTACAAGCGTGCTAACCAGGCTTGCTTCTGGCGACCCAAACCTTATGACAATGACCAACGATGGGTAAAGACGGAGGAGGGTTTTGTGGAGCCAGTTTGGTCATGTGGACCTATTTTGCCTCCCTCACTCATTGACTTAATTAAGAAGGTTGAGGAGGAGAATGATGATGATGATGAAGAGATTGATGAGCATCTTGTCAGTGAAGACGACGATGACTATGCTGACTAGTATGTTATACACATATTATCTATTTGTAATCTGAACTTATGATTTAATTATCATTGTTATTCACTTGATTTCAATGTTTTGTGCATATTTAATGTTTAAACTCCTTGAATTACCAAAGCAACAACTTAAGCTCATTCCTCATTTTATAATTGTAGAAGTACTGAGTTACTTAGTACAATAATATTCATGACTCAAAAGTTACAGTTGCTAAATACTTATAGAGGTGATGATATCTGTAATAGCTACGATATCGATGGCTTCGGACAATTTTTGGAAATGGGAACATCAAAATTGGGTTATTAGATACCTTCAAGGTTGTGAAAATGCATGTTTCATTTTTAAATCCACCGGGTTCATGGGGACCCTACCTAGCAACCCAACTAATATAACCACAATAAATGGTTGAGCAACACATCTTAAGTATATTTATAAGATAATTTACTGCCAAATTTCTCTTTGTTCCCAACTTTGTTAATGATGAATTACTGGCAATTACTACAATACTATAGCAGAAATAAAAAGAAATTAAGTTTTTTGTTCAGTTCTAAATTGAAGCAATCGTGTCAAGTTTTAACCACAGCAGAAGTAGAAGACCTTGTAGCAGTAGAAGGATACTGGGTAAGGTCATGAGTTAGAGTCTTGCTGACTGTGCACTCTCCACCCAGCTAACACACACACACACACACACACACACACACACACACACACACACACACACACAATATGAAACAATTGTATATTAATTCATTCCTCTATACATCAGTGACATGTTCCCTTGTTAATTCAGAACTCTTAATTCCTTCATTCTCATCCCAGCCACTTTCACTCTAATGAATTTCCTACAAAATTTCTTACAATAAAAAAAAAAACAGTTGTATGAAAACACGAAGGTGAACTAGTCACACAAACACACACATACATATACCTCCAATGACCATGATAAGAAAAAAAGGAAAAAAATCACTATTTTTTTTTCTGAGTGTTCGTGAGAATACACAGTTGAACCTCCTAACTGGAAAAAATATTGGGCCAGGCTTTCAATTACCGAAACAGAAGTTGTATGCTTAAGAGGTGACAAGAAATATATTTTCTATTGGAGGGGACAAGCAGAAATTCGGTAAACTGGTGTTAACAGAGTTCACTATCGAAAGGTCTACTGTAAGCACGTTTAATCTCAGGTTTACAGAAACTATCCTGATAACAATTGTACATACCACCTTTATTAACTGAGGACATTACCTCACTATAAATCCCTATGAGAGAATCTGCATGGGAGTAGAACTCCTTCTTGAGGGAAATTACGATACACTGGAAATTAGTATCAGTCTGCTGCCGAATGTAATTAGCCACCTGAGCAGAAAGAGAGAGAGAGAGAGAAAGAAGGTGACAAGAAATATATTTTCTATTGGAGGGGACAAGCAGAAATTCGGTAAACTGGTGTTAACAGAGTTCACTATCGAAAGGTCTACTGTAAGCACGTTTAATCTCAGGTTTACAGAAACTATCCTGATAACAATTGTACATACCACCTTTATTAACTGAGGACATTACCTCACTATAAATCCCTATGAGAGAATCTGCATGGGAGTAGAACTCCTTCTTGAGGGAAATTACGATACACTGGAAATTAGTATCAGTCTGCTGCCGAATGTAATTAGCCACCTGAGCAGAAAGAGAGAGAGAGAGAGAAAGAAGGGGGGGGGGAGGGGGGGGGGGGGGGGGAAAGGAAAACAAATAATAGCAACAACAACAACAATAATAATACCACTTATATTATGGGAAAAATCGAGAAAATTAATCTATCCTCCTAGCAATATTTAAAAGAGATGAAAAAAAAATCGAATTAATCACCACAATTTAGCTTGACTAAATTGTATCCCAACTTTTTAGAAAGTTTTATCACTAGACATGAGAAAACAAATAATACTACACTACGTAGACATCATCTCACTAACTCACTCTATTAATACTATACTACACTACGTTGACATCATCTCACTAACTCACTCTATTAATACTACACTATGTTGACATCATCTCACTAACTCACTCTATTAATACTACACTATGTTGACATCATGTCACTAACTCACTCTATTAATACAACACTATGTTGACATCATCTCACTAACTCACTCTATTAATACTACACTATGTTGACATCATCTCACTAACTCACTCTATTAATACTACACTACAATGACATCACCTCACTAACTCACTCTATTAATACTACACTATGTTGACATCATCTCACTAACTCACTCTATTAATACTACACTACAATGACATCACCTCACTAACTCACTCTATTAATGTTTGTATTGTCCAATGCTGCATCTATTTCATCCAAGACAAAGAATGGAGACGGTTGGAAACTGCATACCCGAAATAAAATGGCACAGTCAAATGTTTTTCTTAAATAAAAATACTTTCATCATTCAAGACATTTTTGCCACCAACCAATGAAGTCAGTAAATGAAGGAATAATAGTCTAAATTTCCCACTACTAGTCATGCATTTCCTACTGTGTTATTTTCTAATAGAAGCACACCAGTGAGTTACCTGTGAATGGCAAATAGAAGAGCTAGAGCAGCTACCGTTTTCTCTCCTCCTGATAAATTATCCATTGGCCGAAACCTGTAGCACACACACACACAACAACAAAAAGCATCAAAATGCTGAGATTTTTAGGTTTCACAAATAATTAAATTCACTAATGCACTTTCCCATTCACAGTATATCAAGACTACTTGTACGCACTTTCATGTGCATAATCTATGACATCACTGACCTTTTCTTGGGTGCAATACAGTTGTAGCTGATCCCATCCAAATATGGCTCCTACACACAAACACACGCATGCACGCACACACACACACACACCACATTTAAAACTTCATACGTTGAACAACAGAATTTAACTTCCATTGCTCACCTCAGCATTATCTGTCCCCAAGAAAGCTTGTGCACTGGTGTCGTTAGAAAGTTTCTGCAATATAAATGATTGTTTGTACAAGATTTCCACTACAGGACTGCTATATAGTGTATGTGCATTTGACCACTCCTTACCTTATAAATAGGATCTATCACTGTGCAGACATGTTCAAAGGCATCATTAAACCTGTCATATCTGAAACCAAAGGGAGAGAGGTTACACTTCGAAATTTATCTAATTTAATGCAAATACCTCAGCTTCTTTATCTTCTCAAAGTCAGACTTGGTCTTCTTAGCCAGCTGTCTGAACTGCTCAAATGCTTCTGCAGTTTCGTGGAAGCGAGCCTCAACACTGTCTAGCCTAAGGAACAATAACAGAACAAAGGGGGAGTGGTTAGGGAAATTTCTCCTGCATTAATGCCTGCTGAGCAGATAGACATCTACTGTAGTCCTACGCTTACCCCATGCTGAATATTATGTTTAGTGCAAAGATTATACCTCTGCACTCAAATAAAATTTTGACATACACTGTAATATCATATCAAGAGCATTTTAGACTCTAGAAGACCACACAACAATTACCAGCAGTAAAATTGAAGTATATTCACTTTAAATAGCACAATATAGTCAAAGTAGTTACCATAAGTGTGCATCTCATTAGTAGCATATGTGATCCACACTGACTTTGAAGACCACTGAGTAAAAACGTTTAGGCCAAGACTTAAAAAAGGCCTCAATGTTTGAACTGTACAATCTCACTCAGTACACACTCACTCCTCGTCTGCACCAGTACACACTCACTCCTCGTCTGCACCAGTACACACTCGCTCCTCGTCTGCACCAGCACACACTCGCTCCTCGTCTGCACCAGCACACACTCGCTCCTCGTCTGCACCAGTACACACTCGCTCCTCGTCTGCACCAGCACACACTCACTCCTCGTCTGCACCAGTACACACTCACTCCTCGTCTGCACCAGTACACACTCGCTCCTCGTCTGCACCAGCACACACTCGCTCCTCGTCTGCACCAGCACACACTCGCTCCTCGTCTGCACCAGTACACACTCGCTCCTCGTCTGCACCAGTACACACTCGCTCCTCGTCTGCACCAGTACAACAACGCTCTCGTCTGCACCAGTTACACACTCGCTCCTCGTCCGCACCAGTACACACTAGCTCATCCTCTGCACCAGTTACACAAAGCTCATCGTCTGCACCAGTACACACTGCTCCTGTCTGCACCAGTACACCACTCGCTCCTCGTTGCCACAGTCACACACTCGCTCCTTCGTCTGCCCAGTACAAACTCGCTCCTCGTCTGACCAGTCCACACTCGCTCCTCGTCTGCACCAGTACACACGCTCATCGTATGCACCAGTACACCACCGCCTCCTCGTCTGCACCAGACACACTCGCTCCAGTCTGCACCAGTAAACACTGCCATCCGTCTGCACCGTACACACTCAATCTCGTCTTGCACCGTACACACTCGATCCTCGCCTGCCCAGTTCACACTCCTCCTCGTCTGCACCAGTACAACACTCGCTCCTCGTCGCACCAGTACACAATCGCTCTCAGTCTGCACCAGTACACACTCACTCCTCGTCTGTACCAGCGAACTTACTTCTCATCTGTACCAGTACACACTCGCTCCTCGTCTGTACCAGTACACACTCACTCCTCATCTGCACCAGTACACACTCACTCCTCGTCTGTACCAGCGAACTTACTTCTCATCTGTACCAGTACACACTCGCTCCTCGTCTGTACCAGCGAACTTACTTCTCATCTGCACCAGTACACACTCACTCCTCGTCTGTACCAGTGAACTTACTTCTCATCTGCACCAGTACACACTCACTCCTCGTCTGTACCAGTGAACTTACTTCTCATCTGTACCAGTACACACTCGCTCCTCGTCTGTACCAGCTAACTTACTTCTCATCTGCACCAGTACACACTCGCTCCTCGTCTGTACCAGCGAACTTACTTCTCATCTGTACCAGTACACACTCGCTCCTCGTCTGTACCAGCGAACTTACTTCTCATCTGCACCAGTACACACTCACTCCTCGTCTGTACCAGTGAACTTACTTCTCATCTGCACCAGTACACACTCACTCCTCGTCTGTACCAGTGAACTTACTTCTCATCTGTACCAGTACACACTCGCTCCTCGTCTGTACCAGCGAACTTACTTCTCATCTGTACCAGTACACACTCGCTCCTCGTCTGTACCAGCGAACTTACTTCTCATCTGCACCAGTACACACTCACTCCTCGTCTGTACCAGTGAACTTACTTCTCATCTGCCTTCATGTTGGGGGCATTGATTTGCTGCACGTCTAACTGTCTCTTTGACACTTTTGCATTCAGTTCACGTGACTTCTTCTGAATGTCACTATCCTCAAGCTAAACAACAACATCAAACAACAGTCAAGAGAGAGATAAGGAAGATATTACAGTAATAGGAATAAAACAACTAAATGAGAATAGGATTGGTATGAGAATAGAGAAATAAAATTGGTATGAGAGTAGAGAAATGGAATCAATGTGAAAATAGTGATGGAATCAGTGTGAGAATAGAGAAATAGAATCGGTATGAGAATAGAGAAATAGAATCGGTATGAGAATAGAGAAATAGAATCGGTATGAGAATAGAGAAATTAAAAGAGGTTTAGGGAGCACGACCAGAGAGAGAGCATTGTGTGCCTTCAACTTACATCTTTCAAGTCAACATTAAGTTTAGAATAGTCAATAACAAGTTTAGATTCTCTCTCATACCACGCCCTGGCACCCTATGATAAACAACAACAACAAAATATAACAACAATAACAAGTTTATGTACACACTATAACATATATACATGCACGCATGCATTCACACATACATGCTTACATACACACCCATACACACCTGACTAGACATACTGTCGACATCCATCATCGCCACTGTAGATCCTTCACTCTGTGACGCTGCCAAACCAGCCTACACAAAACAGTAGACGGAAGAGTCTGGACTATATTTATTATTACATGCATTAATACTTTATTACATTACTATTATCTTTACTGTAGGCAACCAAGCACAGAGAGAGATACCAACAGATGTACCAACTCTAGCCAATTAACCACCATGTATGGCATAATGTGTGCAGCACGCGTAATAGAGAACTAAATTTGAAGATAGCTCGACAATGAATTTTGGGCCTTACAAAGCAGGCTAGCCTTGGGGCAGACTTAGACTTAACTTCTGTCTTCATCAACACAGTGAGATAATTTTCAGTTAACTTTATTGTTACTCTGCTTGTCCTTACACTAAAAATAGTTGTTAAGTTGCAATAGAGCACAACACACAGAATAAGGCTGGAATAAATTACTATTTAGTCAAGCTGACATTTATACAGCTAGTAAGTACCAGGGAAAATTTAAACAATTGTGAACTTCAGCACCTGAAGAAACTAACCACGAACTTAACAAATTGTATCTTCTAGTGCTATTTTTAATAAAGGAGAAGTGGGAGACTTAATGAAAAAGATATGTACCTCTTCATCGCCAATGTCTTCCATTCGTCCATGTTTGAATGGCAACTTAATATCCTCCATCTAAACAACATAAACAATTATATCAATGGAATACAATTATAAGGTTATTTTAAATTTTAAGGTACACAACACAAATGAATAAAAATACAGACCTTGCATCCCTTCAGTAAACTGTGTCTATCTGCTCGCGCTTTATCCAACTCAGTTTCCTACAGCAGCAACAAATAACAACACGATTAAGTGGAAATAAAACCCTTTACCAGGAAAGCTAATATTTAACAAATCGCCTTTTACCATACATGAATGAGACATAATTATATAAATACACACCCACCAGAGTGTTTATCTTCTTCTGTAGCTGAGTAATGTCTTTAGCATAGTTGGCCAGAGCTTTCCTGACTTCTCTCATAGCTATTTCCTACAACACACACACACACACACACACACACACACACACACACACACACACACACACACACACACACACACACAACACACACACACACACACACACACACACTTAGACAGCCTGTCTTTGATATCCAAGTGTGACATACGTCAGGATGATAACCTCATGTACTAGGTTGTAATTACCTGATCATCCATTTCTTTCTTGATGCCTTCTCTCTTCTCCCGCAACTCTTCAATGACAGCCTCTAAATCTTCAATAGCCTTCAAAAAGTCACAATTATGGGTAAACAAAAGACAACAACAACAACAATAATAACAACAATAATAATAACAACAATAATAATAACAACAATAACAACAACAACACCAAATACACTGTATACCTTTAAGGTACACAATATAATTCCCTACAACACTCTACTGTTACACCGAGAAGACACAAAATGACCCCTCCTCTTTTCCCTCGTCAAAGTAAGATGTTTGTACAAGTTGATGACTCATGCGATGATGTGCTATGACCTCTGGTCCATACTACATGGTGATGTGTGTGCGTGTGTGTGTGTTGCCCTGCTAACCTTGAGCAGCTCTGTCTCTTCTTTCTTATATTTAGCAATCAACTTCTCATCTTCAGCAATGCTAGCAGCCACCTTCTTCACGCGAGCTAAAGAATGAATAAATATCAATCAGTGCTTCATACATGACAAAAGGGGGGCACTGGGAAAAACTTGAGATCTAACAACTGGGGAACGCGGTCAGGTAAATTCAACACACTGTACACATGTGCAACTAAGTAGAGTGACATGGCTGTTACCATGACCACTTGGAGGACTTCACCTAATATTTCACTCAATGAACATTTTTTTATTTGCTGGAGAGAAAAAAAAACTCCGGAAAAAAAATGGAAAACAGGGTGTGTGTTTTTCTTCAAAACCAAATTTCTGAGAAGTCAAATCAGCATTGTTGATATTTCAAGAGGGAGTTGTTATTCCCATAAATTGGAGGCAAATGTCTGAATGAAACTCATAAATATTATAAGGAGGCCAATCTATCTTCATAAAAATGCTTCCCAAATATTCCCTGGAAATCATAGCAACCACGCATTTAGTGAAGCACATTGGATTCCTTTACAGCTATCTGACCCCACCCCCATTTAACCCCACCCACCATCTAGCCCCACCCATCATCTAACCCCACCCACCATCTACCCCCACCCATCATCTAGCTGTCCACTTACTGCTAGCTGATGTGCTCTGCTGCTCATGTGTCAACTGACTGCGCAACCGGGTAATAATGCCTCGAAGCTCCACCCCTTTGTTCATCACATTCTGATGGCTCTTCAAATGTTTCCCTTCAAATTGCCTGACAATGCCACAAACAGTACATTACATGAATGATGTCCCTTTACAAAAAATATCTTCAAAATATTCCATATACCTGATGTTTTCCACTCCAATAGACTTGCAGAAATCACAATAGACCTGGAAGCAAAGTTGGGAAAAAATTACAAACACAATAAAGGGTCGTAATTAATCCCAAAGAGGTCTGGTGGTAGAAAATGTCTGACAAGTAAATGATTAAATACGTTGCATTAACTACGCCTCCTTGTACAGTAAAATGGTAAATAAGTCATTCTCAAAGTGTTGCCCATCATGCCCTCTGGGATGTCAGCTGTAACATATAGAAACAAATGACAAGTTTGAAGAAGCAAATCTCTGAATCTTCCTGACTTTTATCACACAGTGTATTATAATCGTCTTTCTCAGTTAACCATTTAAATGCCCTGCCACTTTCCTCTCTCTACCACCAATAGAGGACTTTAAGCTATACATGCATACACCTGGTGACCTAAAACCATAGTTACAGCCCTGCCCCTCCACGCCCTCACAAGGACCATCAGCACAGACATAATGATGCCAGATAATGCACCTTACTGATGGTAGGGTTAAAATGAATGAAATAGATATATACATAGCTGTGTTTAAATTCAAAAGGATTAAGTTTATATATCTTCCAATAATAATAGTAATAACAATAATAATAACAATAATAATAATAATAACAATAATATTTGTTCGACCTCATTGTTCATTCCTTCGCTAGACCTTTCAATATTTTCCCCGCCCACTCTCTCGTTGCACTTCCCATCAACCGGTCATGAGCCAGTGCTGTGCTCATCTTCAACTGTACCGCTCTATCACACCCAAATGGAGGTCGAAGTGCAACGACAATATTAAGAGGTGGTCGTGGTAACTGGGCGCACAAGTACGAACAGGAGTGCTTTGAGAAGAACATTATCATCCCTTCCACACCGGTATCGGACTTGCCGTAAAGACGCTGAGTTGAGTTTGACATGATCACTGGATCAGTCAGGAGGTACTTAGCATCTGTAAGCACCCCTTGCAAGTCTGCTATCATCAGCCGGCCTTCAGTCTGGACATAGCTCCAGTGCATTAAAGCTGGTAAAGTGTTGCTGCGCTCGAGGATGTTACCGTAGTTGTTGCACCATTTCCTGAACTTGCCAGGGATGAAATCTTCAACTACGATAACGGAATCTTCCCTTGTGCATCCGCTCCACTTTTTACTATCACAAAAATAAGCCGAAATGTTGGCAAACTCAATGGCCATTCCAGAGATTTTTTCATTATTGAAAGAATCTGCCAAACCCTTCGCTATCCTGTGGACTTCTAACCTGGTCTTATAGTCATGGCCGGCCCATGCCATTGGGTCTTTATCTTCTTTATATACACACAGCTTCTTCTCTTTAGAAGAAGCTGTGTAAGTGCCTTTATACACTACTCTGTAACAACCTACAGCAAAAGGAGTCTCCGCAAATATCCCCGTCATAGCCTCAGGTGCTGGAGGAGACTACTTGACACTAACTAGAGTAAAAATGGGCTTGTTTTTCCTGTCTGGTGATATATTCACTTCTGGAGTTTTCTCTCTCTCAGAGTAGTTTTGTAACATACTTTCATTCCTACCACCTGTGTGGAAGGTTTCGTCAGCTTCACAAGGGGAAGTGGTTAAATATACATCTTTTCTTTCAGGAGATATACTTATTTCTGGAGTTTTTTCCCTCAAACAAGTTTCCTGAAGCTTCTTTTCCCCACAATCCTGAATTCCCTCCTTTCCAACAGAAGTTAGCACGGCTCTATTAGGACAAGTCGAAATAGACATGTTCTTCAGCTCAGGAGGCAACAATATTTCTGGAGTCTTCACCCTTGAAGTTTCTGGTGACTTCTTTCCACTGCAATTTCGATTAAAAGTTTTAATGTTTTCAGCCATTTTTCACTTCAGAAAAAGCAAAGAGACAGTACATAATAAGGAAAAAAAGTGCTCTTCACACACATAGCAACCAATAGATGCTACTCTCTGTCAGCCACCTCCTCAACACACTAGCAAATTACAATCCTAAGATTCATTTAGAGTGATTGGAGAACGTGCAGATACAGCCTAACACAAAACACTGGAAGGACGACATTAGACATGTTAACATCACTTATAGTTGATTGCAGCTCTTCCTTGGAGCTAGAAAGACTTAATAAATATCGCACCAGCATTACCGAATGTAAAATCAAATAAAGTAGATTAAATACATTGCAAATAGTAATTAAGCAATGTAGAGAGTGACTTGAATTTAAAAAAATACATACCATGATTTAAAAAAAATCAAGTACCGTTAATTTTACAGTTGAGACTGGTTGTTGTCATGTCTACTGGTGCACACCTATATACTACTTTCACTTCACATTTAATACTCCGCCATGTGAATGTGAGTGTGTTTGTGTGTGCGTGTGTTGGCCTGCCAATACAAAAAGGTTAGGGTCAAGATGGTCAACTGACTGAGCTCCTTGCCATCACAAGATTCTATATAGTGGGGACGGGAGAATTCTCCCCCTGAAATGTTCAGCTTCCCTGCCCCTCCCCCTAATTTATGCAAGCTGTGTGCAGTACGCTACTGATGTTGAACCCAAAATTACAGCACTAAACTCACAATTATTATGTGCTAATTACGCTCAATAATAAACCCAACCTATTTTCCTCTCAGCCTTAGAGGGTGATGGAGTTACTCGAGCTTTCTCTCCAAACCAAACTCTCTAAATAGAACCCTACACTATGCTATTGAGAAGGTTGTAACATAACACCTTATCGAATAATTTCTTAAAAAGTCAGTTTCACTACGTCGGCCATCACAGGAGAGTGAGGAGAGAAGACATGAGTCCCTGCCATCAGAAGTTCTGTGGGAGCTAAGCAAAGCTAAAGGAAAGTCTCATTCGTACCACTACCAGCTGTCTGTCTAAGTATGTTTTTAAACCTACACTACAAAACACCCACCCCAGCCACAAGCTTGGCTTAGTAGTGATAGCAATTTAATTCAAGGTACCTTAATGCAGGCCTTTCACTGGATGAATTCAAATTCACTGTTTAATATGACATCTGTGAAAACAAAAAGTATGTATTAATTGATCGCATGTACAAGTAGAAGAAATAATCATAAAAAAATCTTTCTTTTTTAATAAAAAATACGCTGCCCTTCAGACAATTATCAGCAGTCCATGTGCTGTTTAGTTGGCACATTCAGAATGTATGTGGCTAGTAATGAGGAAGTTTGGAATACCTGGCAGTGTTGAATACGCATTGAAAATGAAAGGGGTGTGACATAGTAGATATGTAATCCTCCATGCAAGAAAGTTCCAAGAAAAGGACAGTAACTGTGTTCTATTGTACCTAATAGTTCCTGAGATGAGTGAAGTTAGCAGTGCTCTATTAAACACACTGGACAATACGGACAGAAACTCCAAGTGCATTATCTTTATTGTGATCTCAATCTTGACGCTTATTGCACGCATATGACACAACATTCAACTGCTATTCCTGCACCAGTACCAGTTAGTTCTCTGACTAATGGATCATAACACAAACACCACACACATGGAATCACTCTATTAACTATTAACACTTCCATTGTCTCCGCCCACTCAATGAATTTACTTTCTCACTGTAACCCACTGGTCATTTCATCCTGCATTAAGTTTATATAGTTCAACTTGTTCACAATGGGTTATTCTATCAAACTCTATTCATAGCAATGCCTCTGCCCTTGGCAGTACTGAGCCACCACAATGAAGACCAGCACACAAGTGCCCAGCTCTTTGACAGAGTCTCAGACATCTTCACTGCCTTACCATGTCAACACCATGGCATTGCCACACCGGGGATCAACACCTTACCAACTCTCACAGTCAATTTACAACTACCCAGTTTTACACACTACATTGACAGAGTTGTTAAATATTTTGTACAGCTCTAATTTAATGAAATCACAACAAATTCAAGAGAAAAAATTCATACATCAAAAGTTTGAATTCGAAGTCCAGCTCTATTTCCTTTTATACAACTTCTCGGCGAACTTATCGAAAAATTCAATAAGTTCATGCTCATTCTGATGTGTCAACAGGAGCTCGTGGGTACGCACCGCAGACTTCTCCAATTTATCGACGTAATCTTGTATTTTTCCAGGTAGCAATGCCAACATACGGTGGAGATAAGGCTTTTGCAATCTGAGACACATACGGGAGCAGCGATGGTTTTTGAAGAACAGAGCTATGCCTTCCGCACCTGTGTCAGTCTTGCCGTAAAAATGATTATAAGTGTTGGACATGATCGCTGGGTCAGTCAAGATGTACCCGACATTAGTTCTGACACCTTGCAGGTCTCCGACCATCATCCGGCCTTTAGTCCTGATAAAGGTCCAGTGCATGAAAGCTGGTAAAGTGGTACTGTCGTCAGAAACGTACCCAAAGTTGTTGCACCATTTCATGAAGTTTCCTGGGATAAAATCTTCAATCAAATAAGCATAATTTTCTGGACCACCGAGATACTTGGCAGCTTCAACAATACAAGCATCTATATCAACATACTCTAATGTCTTTGGGCTTATGCGCTCCTTGTTAAATTCTTCCGCCAAACGCTTTGCCAATTTGTGGATCTGCAAAGTGGTCTTGTAATCTGAAGTACTTCGGATCGACAGACTCTTCTCCATCTTCAGGATGCACCCATTCCCTTGTTTGTGAACCGGTGACTCATACACACCTTTAAACACCAATCTGTAACGACCCTCGGCATATGGAGTCTTTTCAAAAGATCCCGAAACCATTCGTTTTGGAGAATAGCCACCATGCTCAAACTTTCCAACATTTTTGGGTAGAGTTCCAATATATATTTCATTTGGGTTTCCAGCTGAAGGGATACATTTGGGTGGCAATAGTTGTTGAAGGTTGCACGCTGACCCAGGGGCAGGTGTAGGCTGTGCCTTTATAGCTTTTAGCCTCGTGTGCTGCTTAATATCTGAAGCAGCAGAAGACAGAGACAGCCTTATAAATTCAGCAAGTGGTTCCTTGTACATGTCCCAGTGAGTTGTATAATTGGCTGAAGTAAGCCGTGGCAGAGATATACTTTTAGTAGTCAGGGGTCTCCCTATACTAGCAGTTTGTGGTCTAACTGCTGCAGTGGTTCTGGCATCTACAGGAGTTGGGAATCGTGGTGTTCTGCCGCTAACCCATGTATCCGTGCTAACAGCTCTTCTCTCCTTGCTACCAGCCGTTTCACTAGTAGTTCGTAATCTTCCTTTATTGTCTGCACGTCGTTCCAGAGTTTGAGTCCTTCCACCTCTGGCAGTCAGTGGTCTCCTGCCACCTATGGTAGTCAGTGGTCTTCTCCTGCCATATTCTGAAGGACTTTCTGTTTGCGATCTTCCTTTAGTGTCCACAGAGTGTTCTAGAGGAGTCCTGCCACCTATGGCAGTCAGTGGTCTCCTTCTGCCGTATTCTGAAGGACTTTCTGTTTGCAATCTTCCTTTAGTGTCCGCAGAGTGTTCTAGAGGAGGACTCCTTCCACCTTTGGAAGTCAGTGGTCTTCTCCTTCCACCTATGGCAGTCAGCGGTCTTCTCCTGCCATATTCTGAAGGACTTTCTGTTTGCAATCTTCCTTTAGTGTCCGCAGAGTGTTCTAGAGGAGTCCTGCCACCTTTGGCAGTCAGTGGTCTCCTTCTGCCATGTTCTGGAGGACTCTCTTCACTGGTCCGGCGTATTCTTTGATCACTACCACATACCGAAGCATCTTCTGTACTGGTCCTGCCGGTTCTTCCTATGGACTTCGGTAGGGACTGAGTTCGCTCTCTTCTTCCAGACTTCAAAAAAGATTTATCACTGTCTCTTTCTTTGTACAATGGTGGCAGAGTTAGCTTACTCTCCAGTTTGTTGTCTCTTTCTTCTCTGTATTGT
>WLWD01003607.1_pt1 | contig 56439 bp, 41 predicted proteins | sample 6712731 | NCBI WGS metagenome assembly WLWD01 (sample SAMN12718690, study PRJNA576275) | sponge metagenome | isolation source: marine sponge | host: Mycale hentscheli | place: New Zealand: South Island, Marlborough, Capsize Point | collected 2014-11-01 | reverse complement strand
TCTGTAAACTATGAATTGTTTGCTACATTGGAACCTTTGATAGTGAACTCGCTATGAAGCAAATCACCTCTATTTAGTGAACGTTTACTTACCCCTCTCATGTATCACCCTTTTCATAAAATTGTTCTTTAAATAGTTTAAAGTTTAAAGTCAATAGTAGTATTGCTTGTTTTAGTTTGTCGTGTCTGATAAAAATAACAGTGTAATAATATAAATAAAGCGATGGAGACAAAAAAAAATTGTTTTATAATTATGAAACATCAATGGGTGGGTTTGCACAACCCAAAACAGCTGTGACATTCCCTCACTGAACTCAAGAGTTGATGGGCCACCACAGCCACTGGTTGAAAATGGTAGTTGGGGGATGTGGGGCTAGTGCCTAAAGAGAGGAAGAGGGAAGAAAGAAGAGGAAGAGTGGCTCTAAACAGAAATAGTTAACAATTCTTATGTTGTTGGATTGAATGTAGTTACCACAGATGAATAGGTTATGCGTGCGGTGGATGATCTCATTTAAACAGCTTGTCTAGAATGCCTGCCTGCCTACACTACACTTGCAGCTCAGCCCATGAGTCCCAAATGGAATGAATAAATATGCATCACAGAGTTGACAGGGATGTGGTGCACAGATGGTGGTACCAAGAGGAACGCCTACTGGTATTTGGAGAGTGTAGTCATCCATCAGAGCTTGCAACCATGCATTTGAGTGCTTGTCCATCACAACCAAAGAGACATTCACTTTCCATTTCGTTCTCAGCCTCAATTAGTAGGGCCTTGGCAGTGATGTTGGACTTGAAGGTAGGTATCCTAGTTCTTCTCCTTCATGGCACCAGTTCTAGTAAATGGGGTACAGGCATGACTCTTTAACTATTCCTGCTGAGTGATGTCAGTGAAGGGGGCAGATGATGACTGGAAAGTTGTGGGGAGAATTGCCAATACCAGGTCAGAAATAACAGCTGTGGATGCCAGATATGAGCATGGAGCTAGGTCAACAGCTCTTCTCACTCCTAAACCTCCATACTTCACAGGCAAGGAGACCTTTGTCCAGGCTTTCTCGTTCTAAAGTAGAGGAGTGTTAGTCACGTTACCAAGGATGGTGTGGAGAATTGTGTCTTCTTGACCAAGATAGCTATAGCTAGTGTGACATAAAGCACGGGGCACAAATTTAGTCCCTATATAAAAGTCTCCCATTGTAGCTACCATTCTGTCATAAAATCAAATAATGTTGTTCTCATCAAACGTTCCAACATTGTGTTGATTCTACTTCAAGCTATATCTTTTTTTTTAATAAATTCATAGAGCATTTAAGTACCTTATTCTTTCATTTTTTAATGCCACCTAGGAATAAAGAGAGAAAATATCATTTCAATTGCTACATTAAAAAGTAGCTAAGACATTTTGTTTTATTTTGAAGTGAAAATTTGCATGTAATATTTTGGACCAAACCACTTGTTAATAGTTGTAAAATCACCTTGTTATAAAAATAATTAAGGAGCAAAAAATACACCATGAATTACATAATTATTGTACATTGTAATTATATTATGAGATAAACATTGAGCTCATGAAAATCAGTGTCTTTTCATGTAAATAGAACTACTAGCATAAAAGATAAATGGCAGGAAGTTACTCCATCTGAATAAGTACAGTGAGTATTGTTAGTGTAGTCATGAAGGGTCAGCATTATCAGATTCAGAGGCAGAATACAAAGAACAATAAATGAAACAATATAGCTATAGTAGTACATTCATTGAGATAAGAATTAGATTTTAAAGACAAAATATACTTGATCATTCAAATACATTTACTTTCTCATACACTGGAGCAGAAAATATTAATAATGTTGAAATGACAACAAGAATGATTGCCACTACTAAAACAAGAAAGACAATAACCATTACTATTCCAAGGCTAAGACTTGGGTACTTATTGCCGCACCATTCTCCACTGACCTTGGAACATCTGTCTTCACTTCCTGGTGTATTGCGCATACTGACATCATAGGTACAGTTCAAAGAGACAAAGTTGCTATATTCACATGAAACATTTCTAACAGGAGCTGCTTTGTAACAACTTCTGAAACAACTGCAAGAAGTGTTACAGGATGCACCAGAAAGCCAAGATATTGATGTGGATGAATTTGAAGTAGTGGAAAATGACATAGACTTGGTGTAGCCCATCTGGCGACAAGCACTATTTGCTGCTCCTTGGTCAAATCTGCCCGCGCATACAGTACCCCAGACATTGAGTAAATATAACTCAAGAATACCTGAAGATAAATATTCCCCACCAGTGAGCCTGACTTGTGTGTCATAAGGCTTGTCCCATAGTGATATGTTTTTGCATTCAATCACCATATCTTTGTCGTGTGTACAAGAATATCTCACTCCCACACTGATGCCACATTCTAAGATATGTAATGGACTATTTGTAGACTTGTAGCTGCAAAATGTGTTAGCCACAACAATGGGTACATCTGGACCAATTTTATTTAAGCTCATATCCTTCACATTGTATAGTGGGTAATATTCTTTGTAGTCTAGGAATCCTAATTGTCTACAAGCTGCCTGAGCACCCCCTTTGGATATGCCACAGAAGGTACTCCATTTATTCATCCAATAAATTTCTAGTATGCCAAAGTTATGGTAATTGCCACTTGATAATCGCAAGTCTCCTTCTGCTTGAGGTGCCCCGAATGTAACCATTTGAAGCAGTAGTAAAATTGAAGGACTAAAGTACGTATTCCAAGGTGCCAGTGGATGACGAAAAGAATACAGCAAACCCATTTCTTTTCCTTAGCAACAGTTTTTTTTTTCACCGGAGAGGGGAGGCCCATAGGGATTTCAACGTAAGCTCTAGCCGAGCATGCGCATTTCCCCCTGCAGACATTATACCCTGGGTAATAGAAGGTAAAGGATCGCCTACGCCAGACTACCCGTTTCGTAGAGTCTAGTTGATCGACTGAAGACTTTGTATTTTCGGGAATTTTCATTCAACCATAAAGCCGTACTTACTACACTATTTGCTAATCGTAAGGAACATTATATCAAGGACCTTCAACATGTCTCGAGTAGATGGACCGGTGGTTTGTTACGCGATGCTTCTTCTTCCGCTAATAGTCTCGTGTAGCAGCAAGTTAGTATAGGTATCTGACAATATTGGTCAATATGTCATCAAATGTTTGATCAATAGTGGTCAATATGTCATCAATTAAATAACTACAAGTAGCTAAAGTAATTGACACAATAGAAGAATCATTGCAAGTGCCACATATACAATTTTAAGTGTATAGCTATAGTACGTCCAAGTTGAGTTGGCCGCGAGAAAAACTTGAATAACTTATGAAGGGAACCAGCTACACGCCCGGTTGCACCATTGGTGGAAAGCTCGCGCCTTTGGAAAGCTCGTGTCAAAAGATTTAGGAGGGAAAGTGCTATTCAGTCCAAAAAGTCTATTGGAATATCAAGCCACAGCTTTCGCGCTCTACACGCGCCCTAATTTTGTCGCGCGGTTCGGTGCAACCGCCAGTAAAGTTTTCATCGAGATTGTCAGCAAGAACTTGTCCCTTCTCGAGTGGATACTTTTCTAGCCTCGTATTCCACTACTAGTGTAAGAGACAGGCTTTTTATTTAATCAAGCATATGACTGTGTGATTGTTAGAGCTGTTTTAGGCAGAGTTCTTACTCCTCCACTATTTTTTTAGATTTATTATGACAATTCTGAGTGACTCCATCTTCGACCTGGGGTTAGCTACAACAGAAGTTTTTCATTATCATTCTTTCTTTTTTTCCTTCTGTACTTTGTTAATATTAATGGTTGTTTTGTAATACAGTATTGTGATCACATTACTTTTCAGTGAATATATAAATAAAAGGAATAATTTGACAATAAAAATAAGTTTACACTAGTGTACTAATTCAACAGCTGGGCTGTAGTGTCATTCTTGTGTATTTCAGAAGAATTCTCACAGGGAGACAGCAGAGTGGATGTTTCAACACTCACAAAGCTTACTATTATTTGGGTCGCCTTAAAAGTTTTTCTGTGGAAGGCAATTTCACTCCTTCATGAAGGAGTGAAATTACCTTAGGTTCTCCTCCCTAGGTGCGCACCTGTGAGCAGAACAGCGCCAGGAAATAACTATTTAAACTATTATATGATGGACTTTCTTTCCTAAACTCTAGTAAGTTTCTGCATTTAATGTGCACCGAGTAGCTTAATCACCTTCTTTTCACGTGAACGTTAATTTATTCATGAGTCAAATGCTATTACTTCACATCAGATAAATTGCTTCTGGTTTTTGTTTTTACTAAGTGCATTCCTCATTTACCGTGCTTGTCATAGTGTTAAATCAACTTGGCCTGGACACATTATAAACAGGTATACACACAATCTTCACAGGAAAAAAAATACATGACTGTGACTGTTAATTATAATATTGATCATTCTGGTTGTCCTGAGAGTACTGAATGCTCCCTGTCCAACTCTACACATCATCAGTCTTTGATCTTTCTATAATACTGTAGCGTGTGTACCTGGTCTTGTTTCTCTGTTGATACAAGTAACAAGACGGAACTAAGCAGCACACGCAAACAACCACGCCGGCTGTGATAACACAACAAACAAGCAATGCCAGAACAACGGACCCTATGATCACTCCAAACACTAGAGTCGAAATGCCTGAGTTGTCCTCGGTGCCAGACCCTGTGACTGGATTCCATCCAGGATAGGGTGGGACTTGGCAAGCATTGCCAATGAAAGGTGACGTGACGTTGGATCTGGACACATCAAATACACATGTCACAGCCACATGTGCACTCCCAACACAACTTTTTGTCTTATTGTCGAATAGATCTTCATAGTTGTTTTTACTAAGGCAGTGCCATAAGCACTGGTTCTCATGGCTATTATCACAAGATAAGGAATCCAGCCACACTGTAGACTCTGCTGACGAAGTTGATACACTGAAATACTTGGCATTGGTATATCCAAGCTGCCGGCAAGCAGTGTCAGCAGCAGCCTGATTAAAACCCTCGTAACAAATGCTTCCCCATTTAGTGCCGCTGTAAATTTCTAAAGTCCCTTCATTGACACTAGATATAGAACCACTCACGATGCGAAGTTGACCGATAAAAGGGTTGTCAGAGTTGCTGCCATACTGAGGGCAAATTACTGCTAGATCATTGTCATGATTTCTCAAGCCATTTGAGGGCACATAAGAGCATTGCAGAACATGCCTGGGAAATTTTCCGAAGTGATTTTCACATCTCAGATCATAGACAGACGCATTCAGTGCTGAATTAGCTGTGTTGATATGATACGGCTTATTTGCTGATTTCAAATACTTGTTGAGCTCTGTAACTGTCCCAGTGGCCACTTTTGAATTATCACCATTGTAGTGGTTGATTTGATAGCATACTGTCTTGCCATAGGCGAGCTGCAGGTCGGCAATGGTATCCGTGAGTTGCCTCGATACAGTTCCCCATTCCCCATTCAGGAATATTTCTAACCTGCCCGAGCTCTTGACCGTTAAATTCAAGCCAGTTAATCTTACCTGGCCTTCGGTCTGAGCTTCCGAGCGAGGCGAAGCGTACAGTACCAGGAGAAGAAGAAGACACAGGGACATAATTTCAATACACACACTGTACTAACGGGAGCATAGTTTAGTTTACTTCTTCTTTAATTGTCTGTAACATACAACCTTTGAACTTCAACTGTGAACTTGACAACCATTACCGAATTTACACAATAATATGAAGGAGATGAACTGAATCTTACACTTATATTCAAGCATCTTTATCGTTAGACAGTTTTCTCTCTCTCTTTTTTTTTTTTTTGCTCACCATTGTTATGTTTATCTTTGGACAGTTTTCCCCTTTCTTGCTCTCCAATGCTTTCAATCATCTTTAAACTCTCATATACTTGCAACTTATATTAAATTAGGTTTTAATTAATTAAAGTGGGTGTTACCCTGATCATAATGGGGCTAAAGCAATGCTTTATTGACAGTGTAGCAAGTTAGTTTGGATTGCAGCATAAATAATGTCTTAGTTGCAGATTGACTGCTCAGTATATACATCTCAGAACTTACAGAAACCTGAAACTTCTTTTGGTGAACGATTTTGTTTTGTCTATCTAGCTTTGGCCGACATAAGGTGTGTACACACCAGCCAATGTCACATGTCCTCTATGGAATAGTGTGCAGTGCGGAGGTAGTCACATGAATAGCACTATTTGTGTACACAGTGAGGCTAATACAACCTGTTTGCCCACAACTAGATGGCATTTTACATATGTGTATTAATACATGGAGTGTAACTTGCACATTGTTGGGTTTATTACTTACTGCTTCTGGTAAATTGTTCTACATACCCAGACCACATGCCATGCCCAGACTACATACCATGTCCAGACCACATGCCATACCCAGACTACATACCCAAGCCCAGACTACATAATACCCAGACTACATAATACCCAGACTACATACCATGTCCAGACCACATGCCATACCCAGACTACATACCCAAGCCCAGACTACATAATACCCAGACTACATACCCAAGCCCAGACTACATAATACCCAGACTACATACCCAAGCCCAGACTACATAATACCCAGACTACATACCATGTCCAGACTACATACCATGTCCAGACTACATACCATGCCCAGACTACATACCATGTCCAGACCATGTCCCCTACAACTAACTTTATGCAGTGAGTTACCCTACCTCTAGTACTAACTACGGTAGTGAAGATGGCGAGATATTTCACTCTCAGGCTTTATTTTCACTCTGCCTCTGGCTCTTGAAAATAATTAAGCCTGCTTGTGAAATATCTCGCCATATCACACTCTGACTCATGTAATAAATATTATATATTTCATTAATATACCATATTATGGTAGTTACTGTAGTATAATGATTTAGTTATATTGACCATGTTAATTAATGCTTCGCTCTAATCAGCAATATCTAACCACCCTAATCATATAGTATTGTTTCACTTCACTTTTTGTTTTTGTTTTACTAGATTGTATCAGGAAGTCAGTTGTCAATACTTAAAATTTCATCTTATATTAATATTCATTACCTATTTATTAATTATTGCACAACATACTGTTTCATTACAATGAATGTGTCATGGTGATTGTATGCTTTGTGTGAATGAAACACAGGAAATAAAGGAATTTTTTTATATTAATAAAAAATAATTTTTTTGAGTGTGTCTAATTGCATATACATTAAAATGAGAATTAAAATATAATGTTTCACAATCTTGTAGTTGAATAATGTAAATATTGTCTACAGAGAGCATATCCACAATTTTGCCAATTTTTGGGTACATATGTTGAGACTTAACATAAACATAAGCAAAATTTTTAGCAACAAAAAACATGCTTGATCCATGACATAACAAATTTTCTATGTAGGTATTGAATTATATCTCGAGACTCATTCACTAAAGGGACTTTGGTGCATGTGTTTGAAACTGTCGTTGTGGAGTACAAAAAATGTTCACTACAATTAAAATTGTAGCAAAGAGCATGCTGACTTCACTTTGCTAGAGTGTAGCAGATATTTTTTAAGTTACCATGCTTTGCAGCCTTCTTTCACACTCAACTTGGCTTCATGACTCATAGTCCAAGAACAAATCAGAGGACCATAGTTTAAAATTTGTGCTGGATAGTGAACCATATAATGCACTTTTGGAGTAAAAGGTTTATCTGGTAAATCAATTTGAACTTTGTATGGTGCTCCTCGATGAGGACACGCATATACTCTATCGTGTCTAGGTCTATTTGCCATGAAACTGCAATGCTGCAAATACGTAAAAGGAGATAGCCCATACTTCGCTGGCTTCGGGAATTACGCCCCCTAGCTATATAAAGGAAGAGAATAGCAAGAAGCCACATCTGTGATGCTGATTGTCTGATGGTCTTTTCATGAAATTGTCATCTAATTCTGACTGTTTATCATAAATTTCAGTGTATCCAAAATCAAATTATCGCAGTCTGTCGTTAAATTCTGGGATGGTTAAACATTTGCTGATGACTTAAAAACGAAGTGATCAATGCGCATGTGCAATAGTGACCAAGTTATGCAAGTGCTGTGGTAGTTTCGTTTATTAAAGTTCTTTTTGTTTTGGAGAGTTGCATGGTCTAGAGAAGGAATCATGCCACTCAGAATGAAGTAGAATTGATGTCTAACCTAAAAGTGTCTACGTGGCTACAAGAAAATGGAGTACCAGAAGATTATTGTGAAGTATTTGAAGGTAGCTAAATCGATAGACTAGCTAGCTATACAGCTAAGTTAGGTCAAATCATATTTAATCTTGGGGTATACACTTCAAATTTACAAGTATCTTTAATATGAAAGAGGGAACCTGGGAGAGCTTACACTAAGAAATTTAGCATTCTATTCCAGTTGTGTTTGATTGATTTAAAGTGATAGCAAATGTATTAACTATACATCACTATTTATTTTGTTGGAATTTTTAAATTGTAATCAAAACATTGAGAACTAGGGACAAGTTCTTTCAGTAATAAACCACAAATATCAAGAGAACTTTGTCAAAACAATTTTAAATTATAGTATAAACCCTAGTTATAATGGTCCATTCTGGTTTATCAGGTTCTAAGCTGAAAAGCAGGTTAATGGTCCATTCTTGTTCATCAGGTTGTATTGAGCTGATATATACAAATAAATACTAGCTAAATAGCTACTAGTTAGTAAGAGGAATGTAAATTTAGATATCCTTTTGGTGTAAGACTTGTAGTCTGCTGACACAATATAATATGTCAGCATACAACATTAAGTGTTTCCCACACATATAATTGATGTCAGCAGATCACAGAGAGGTGTTGGCCATGAGTGATGAAATACCTTACTGAGCTTGGTGGTCAAACATGTCTATGTGTTCAACATCAGTGTAAGATTTTTCTTATTTTCATTTTCTTCTTGTTATTATTATGATCAAGTGTGCAACATAGCTTTGCTATAGCATTAAACAAATCTTTTGCTAGTTTTATGTAGCTATTTGGGATGCTACAAATTGTAAATTACTCTAGAATTTTTAGACTATTTACAGTTCAGTGAAATATGCTTATTATCAATCACCTATAATTACGTACAAAACAAAATATTTTGATGTTTACGTGAGTCTAACAATAATACCAAAGTTTGGGTTTAAAGAAATATTTGGAAAAGCTATAGCTATTTACCTGATTCATTTCTCCTATGTCAAGCGGGAATCAGTGTTTTTTCACCAGAAAACAAGTCTTATATCAATGAACTTAAATATTCTAAGAACTTCAAACTATTGGCAGTGCAGCCACTGTGTGTGCTTTATTGTAGATGACAGAATTTGTTACATAGGCTGAATTTTATTATTTATAATTAGTCTTAAAATATACATTTTATTAGGTAACATAGCTGTAGCTAATCCTTAAAATGCCATTAATTGAAGTTTGTCTTGTATCCAGTAATTAAACAATGTTTTGCCATTAAATGTTATTCACTTCACCACTTTTATTCAGATAATGAGATAGATGGTGAATCATTTATTGAAATCACTGAAGAAGATGTCAAGGGAATAATTAAACCACCATTGGGAGTAGTCAAAAAAATCACGCGCCTTCAGAGAACAATAATAGAGGAAACAGTAAGTGGTAGATTGATGCTTTGTGATTTGTTTGTATAGTTTAAGATGTTGTCAATTTGTTACAGCAAAGTGGATGGGTTCCAGCAACACCCAACTACTGCAAGTCCCTGAAAAGGAAAGACACACACTTACTACCTACTATTTTTTTCTTCAAAAATAGATGGTGATGATGGTAATGATGAATGCTTGCAGAAGATAGCTTGTCAGGGTCTATTTCAACTTCTTTGTGTTACAAAGAATGGGGATGCTGATTTTCACTTACTTCTATTCCAAACATGAGGTAAACTCGGTCAACCATAATATATACCACAAAACTTAATTAAGTTATAGCCCACTGAGTAATTCTGACCTTTGTTGCAAAATATAAATTTTTGTGTCTCAGATTACATCAAATTATGTTTTCAACAAACAAATATACTTGTTGCTATATTTAAACCACATTATTTATATTCCTGGCTGCCAGAATTTCTCATACTGAATAACTAAATAAATTAATCCAACAGTGTACCATTTGTGTTACATCAGGCCACTCAATAAATACAAAGTCAAAATCATTTGTTGTTGTTGATTTTTTTCATAATTACCTAATTGTGGGTACATTATTACTGACCTAGTTTTTATATACTTTAACATAAAGAGGTCACTGCAATACTTTAATTAAATTAGAAGTTCATCAAGACTGCCATGCTTGCAAATACTTAAGTGACAAATATTACTGACTTGGCAAATATATTGAATACTTTGTAGATGTCAGGAAAACCAGAAGATGCTGCAAGAAATCCACCTTCAAGACCTGCACCATGGATAGGTGAATTCTCTGTTGACGATGGTCTTCCAACATACTTAGTATTTGTTGAACACAGTGTCTATTGTAGTGTTAAGTCATTTCAAAAAGCGTTGTTTGCTTGGTTTGCACTATTTTATGCTTTAATTTAGAATATCATAAACAGACTTATGATCTTTGTTTATTTTTTCAAGAATTTGTTTTTGGTTTGCCTGTTGCTGGACAAACTTATAGGAAATCTTTTACATATTTATCAGTAACAACTGACATTCAGATGTTAGCCAATAATGTCATTATTTCATCAGCCTCTATTTCTTAATTGTGTTATATATAACTATATATATGATTTTTGCTTCATTACTCTTCACAAATCAATGACTAGTTTTCAATGCTTATAATAATTTTAAATAGTTTACACTTCTGATTTGTTAAAATAGCTAAAGAATAGTAAACATTTAATGTAACCATATAGTAATATATATAAAACAATTAATAAGTTAAAACCACTAATGGACAGCAGTTATTTACATATTGTATTTTATTAGTGATTACAAATGTTTACAATAATAGTATTTACATTAAAATAATAGTTATTATAAATATAAGTGATTAAAACAAGCTGTGAATATAAATATTATATACATAGTAAGTTCAAGAAAATGTCTGAATTTTACTACTATAATTTTTATACTGTAACTGTAAACATTAGTAACAACAAAGCATACTAAGTACTTTTAAATAATTATTATAATAGCTACTGATGCTTTTACTAGTACATTATTTATAATTTATGCAAATTGCATTGTTATAATTTTTAAACATAATTAAATTTTAACAAATAAATTGTAGTTATTAGTCCAAATATAAATTTTTTATAAATTCAATGAAATAATTATGTTAAAATGACTATGCTAAAAATGCATTTTGATTGGTTATTGGCTCAGTTTCACCATTTTTTTGGGGTTGTTTTAACTAAACCGTTTTTGCTGTGCATGCATGTTGTTGTCCTACCCAATCGTGCTAGATTCATGGATATCCAGAAGTTTATCTGTTCCTGCTATGGTATCTTGCTGATGTGGGAGGAGCCCCACCTCAACTTTCTCCTCCCACATGAACAATTGCTTTTGTCACACATGAACAATAACCTTTGTCATTTTTCTTACATTATTATGATCGTACTTTTTGGTTTTGTGTTATCACTCACTTGTAGTATTCTCTTTTTAGTTAGGTTTTGTAGTTATCACTTGGTTTTTATGTCACCTCTTGGTTTTGGCCAGCCAGAGCTGGGCCCCATTGTGTTGTACCTGCATTGTTTCACTGGAGCCTTTCATTCACCTTCAGTCATTCACACACAGCACTTGACACTTCATTAATTAAAGTTAGATTTAAAACTCTAACAAGTTGTGAAGGAAACTTGCTGGACTGACTCTGGTGGCAATACACTTTACCAACAGGAAGACCCAGGACCACCTGAGCCTATGTAGCTTCCCCCACACTGATTTACTACTTAATCAGTCTTTTACTTTTAATAACCTAAACTTTAGAATAAATGAACGAACAAAAAAAACAGAATGAATATTATCGTTGCAACTCGGATATAGCTATTTAGAATATGATTCACCAGGAAGTAGCTAACCAAAAAATTTTAACCAATAATAATACAATAAACCACAATATAAAGATAAAACACAAATAGCTGTTCAAGTTATTATATCTGCAGTACACTGTAACACTAAAACTTCGGTGAAATTTAAATCGTGGTGTCTAGCTGCACAGGAGCCTAAATTGTGTGGTCAATTTTTAATGATCAAAATCCAAGAAAGCCTGGTTGTGTCAATAATGCTCTTGAACCGGCAATTTCCGCATTCCTAGTCCATGTCCCCTGACCTGCCCCCCACCCAGACTACTATGGGAGGTAATCTCGCTTGCCAGACCCTTTACCATACCGCTTCGCTGGGAAATGGTCGGGACAAGACGTATGGTTTTCAGGTCTCTACAGAGCCAATCAGATTGTACCAATCACATGACCAACTTCAAACTAATTAATTTATTGCTAATTGAAATGATTTAGCCGTAGCTCTCCACCACGTGCCGGTTAGTCAGCTGTGTGGTTGCTGCGATATGGAAACATTGAAAGAAGTTTTGAGAAGTGTTGTGGAGGACATTGGTTACAAAGCTGCGCGTGCAGAACGGCGGAGGGAAATTCTTTCCTTCGTGCAGGGAAAATATATTTTCGTTTCCCTCTTAAGGGGAAGTGGGAAAAGTTTTTGCTTTTATGCTCTCCCACTGTTTTTGACAAACTTAGAGAAATAATTCAGAACCTAAAAGTGTAGTGGTTGTACTGTTGGAGTTCATAGTCGTATATGCAAATCGTGCTCTTCAAGCTCACTTAACAGCTGATCAATAACACACTCCTAAGTAGTAAGTTCACTACTTCACAACCAGTTCAAGCAAGGTCTTCAAAAGCGGATGTAGATATTCCCGCAGATCAAGCTAAAGCTACCACAGGCGGCAGTTGGGATTAAATTAAAAAAATATTTAACCGCAACATTAGGCGGCAATTAAATTCTTTACGACTCAGGTCACGTGGATTCTTCATTGATTACATTCCGCCAGAACCTGGAAGTACGGCGAGTGTCCCCAGACCCTCTTTTTTCCCCTAGCGGAGGGAGGGGCATGAGGGTCTGGCCGCTAGACTATATGGGAGGTCAATGTCAACAAAATTGTGATCAAATAATAGTTTAGTTTTCCTCATTAAGATTAGCACAGATTGAATAAGAATATTATAAACAACTACAACAACAACAACTAGTACTAATTTTGAATTACTAACAATAATCTCACAAGAAACTAATAGCTATTTAGTTCGATTACAGCAATTTTCTGTAGAAACAGATATTTATACTGCAGAGTACTTGCAGCAAGTGCCACAACCAGCTCCACATGGACACAAGCAGAAGTTGAAGCAACAGCAGCAAATGGCTAGCACTATGGCTAGTATTGTAAGCATTATCACCAGAAAAACAACAAATATTATCACTAGGATGATTATGACCACCCAGGAGAGCTTCTGTTCGGGAATTTGACAGGCATTACCGATACCAGGGGAATCAGATTTGCTGGCGATGTCTTTGTTGAATTCACAATTTACAGAGACATAAGAATCTCGCATACAATATTTGGAGACATTTTTGTATATCAGGTGGGTGTTCAATCCCGACAGACAATTCCAGAGGCACGACGAGTTGCTATTAGCTCCACATGCAGCATCGTCTAACCATATTGTAGACCCAGACTGGGCTAGAGCTTCTACATACATTTTGGCGTTAGTATAGCCCAGCTGTCGACAGGAGGTGTCCGCGGCATTACCGTCGAATCCGTCGCTGCAGATGTTGCCCCAGTATTTACCCGCGAATATTTCTAAGGTGCCGCTACTCACACTTTTGGAATCGGCCCCGTTGATACGAACTTGCCCAATGAATGGTTTTCTCACAATATTATCACAGATAACTGCAAGATCATTTTTGTTATCTTTTCTAGACCCATCTGATGGTTTATACGAGCACCTTAGAACATGCTGAGGCAAACCACCTTTGGAGCCGCTACTGCAGTCAAGATCATACATAGCTATATTATTAGTCAGACCACTAACATCAATTTCTTTCTTTCCCTCATCTTTCAGAACTTTATTTACAGATGACACAGTACCAGAAACTACTTTGGTGGTGATTCCATAAAAATTATTTAGCTGGTAGCAAACTGTTTCTCCAAAAGAAAAAGAAGCATTTTTATCGTCTTCAATGTTTGATACCGCTCCCCACGCACCATTAAGGAATACCTCCAGTCTTCCTACTTTGCTTGAATTTAATCCTCCTGTAAGTCGAATTTCCCCTTCAATCTGGGCTCTGCTGATGCGCCAGATACTTAAAAGCAAAAAAACTAATCTGACACTGGTTAACATCTTTTTCTTTTGTGGCTCCAGATATAACTACTAACTACTACCGTTTTTCGGTCGTTCACTGAGCCTCGTTCCTTATGACGGTGAGCTCACCGCATGCGCAACACTCGCAGTATATTATATTCACTCGCAAATAATTGCATCGGGTTTAGGGATTAAGAGGAGAAAGGAAAGCGGTAGATACGCACTTAACACTCAAAAAAAATTGTGTTAAGGGGTCAGTTAATTTTAAACAAAACAGTGCCTGTATTGATATAACCTTAGCAAATAATTTGAGCCATGAAGAGCTAGCCTAACAAAGACTAAGGGGATTGGCTATTGAGTGAATAGTACTATTAGAGTAATGGATATTTTTACTTCTTGTAATATGAGCCAGATCCACCTCTTAAATTGGTATAGGTTGTGTTTGTCATGAAACTTTCTGAGCTCTTAGTAGATACACCTCAATATAAATTTTGTATAAAGATATTATCTGCAACACACACACACACACACACACACACACACCTGTAAGTCAACTCCAGAGTTAAATCCAACAATTTTACTTTAGAGCCAAAAATAAGTACTACTGGCCATACTACACCCGAAATTTAGATCCCTGTATGAGCAATAGCATACAGAAACGACTGGAGGCTTTATTAATACACCTACTACTAAATTAGTAATGCATGTATGTAGTTAAAGCCTATCAATACAATAGGAGGCAACAATTCCAAGACAATAAAGCACAGTTGAATAACTGAAGGAACAATTCATTGATGAATACTTAAGCTACCTGTTCATGAACTAACACTGTTTATCAAGAAAAATACAAAATAGCTACCTAATTTCTACAATAGGAAGACTTAAATCATACTGGCAGTTTCTCATTGAGTTAATTATTTCTTTGGTGTCATTGGGGGACAAATAAGATAGCCTCACACGCTATTTTACGGTTCGGAAACTACAACAGTGCTGAAGGCTAAGCTTTGAAGTGTTTATGCATATGACGTAGCTATATACACTGCTGAGTCGAACCCATTATACCCAGGTTCAATACATTCCAGGCATGAAATAGCTATACTATGGACTTCTCATATACCTGTGAAAACTCCAGAAAAAAAAACTCATTTCCTTGGGTTTGCCTATGTCAGGAAATGCATAAAAAAGATATGTCAAATTGCTCGCACTAAATTAGTTAGCTGACATAGGCTAAATGAACTTCAACCAGATGGAGATGATACGTATGTCTGGGAAAATTCAAAAGATGATAAAGATAGGAAAGTAGGCAGATCTGAACCCTATAAAATGACCTTTGGAAGAAAATAAACAATTCCTTTGTAGCTACTGTAAAAGTAGCTATAAAAAAACACAATAAATAATAATTCTTGTTAACTACTGATTGCGTTTACAAATACATGATGGATTCAATGATTTGTACAATAGTTACAGTATTTATTTTTCAATATTACATTCAAGGTATTTTGTAAATGGTATTCACACGCTCAACCCCCAAAGAATCAGTAACAGCTTCAAAACTTAGCCAGCAGCAACATTAGGTCCATCTAAAGTAATGCAAAATCATAAGCAGATACTACTATTGTTTAGTCAGCTGAGTCTTCATTGCTGCATCTAGTACATGAGGAGCCAAAAGACCCTATTGTAGTCTGAAAGAGCTCGTCTGATCAATTTTGATTGGATAATTAACTTTATGTAGCTAGGCTAAACCTCCTTTTCATTATTTAGCTTCCCACGTCCATCCAGACTGGCAGTGTGCTCAAATGTTATCCTATTGTCTAACTATAGCATGACTCTCTCTCTCTCATTTTAGTCAACAAATGCACATGTAGCTAGCTAAGGATATCAATTGAAACAAAAGAAAATTCCTGTTTTGAAAGGCTTCCTAGTACAATAACTACACATTATATGTATTATAATTATATTATTATAAGTGACAAATATTTACTGTACATTAGATATTTTACTTGAGGATTTAAACATCACACAAGCGTTCAATATTGAACGCTAGAGTGTATGGCTAAGCTTATGTTGACAGAGTAGTCTATGAATAAATATTGGTTTAAAATAAACAAATTTAAGTCATAAATTTACTAGAAAAATACATGTGCTTGTAATTAGCTAATGCATGAAAAATCTTGGAGCAGGTCACTAATCGAGTTAGCTATAAAATGAATATTCTTTTATCTTGTAGCTATAGCTAACAGCTTCATTTTTGAAATTGGTTTATATTTACTAAATATTATATGTGTGTATGTATGACATGTATATAATATATTCATAATACAAAATACTTATTGCACGTGTCAGTAAAACAGTTGTACTTCAAAGCCTTGTTATTCAGAGTTAACTCCGCTGCATGTTGGAGCAGTCCATATGCGAGCAGAAAATTATTATGAAACTCATATTTTTTGCAAAATATATAGAGCTTGTCTTCTTGCAGGAACGCTGTCGGGTGAAGTGCTTTAGGAAGATGATTTGGAATGGGGGACTGAGCTAGATAGTAGCCATTAAAAGCCATTAGCTACATTCAGTCATATAATTATGAATGAAATTGTGTGAGAAAGCATCAACTGTAGGACATTTATTGATGTGGGTCTTGGCTGGCTTGATCTCAATTATAAGTTATTTAGTGACTATGATATTTCTCCTTTTTCATGCAAGAAAGTTTGGGGTCAAATAGCTAAATTTGAAATGGGAATTCCGAAATAACTATTATCTTTATAGGGAAATCCCAAATTGACGATCTTTACCGATTAATTTTTCCAGTGGTTTCGTTTTTGTGGTGGCTTAACATTATTGATTGGATAAGAATGAAGGCTAAGATTTTTGTTGCAAGTGTAAGTAATGCAATTAGCACTGTCAGTAGCTATTCTGGATATGATGGCATCATTCTAAGCATTAGTTAATGTAAAATTTCTTTTCTTATATAGTAGCTATTTACAAAAGTGAATAAAATATATATTAGAACCCGTTGCTATATTGTTACTAGGTGTACTAACTTGGTAAGTGTGCACTATTTTTTGCCTTTAGGTATATAAACTGTGCATACTAACCACCCTTGGGGTATTGTTATTTTTGAGTTTGAGTTTAATAGAATAGGCCTGATAAAGCTGCGTGAGGCCTGGATATGATATGTGAGGGTCTACTACCCTCTCATATCCCACCTATACAGGACCAGCCCTAGTTCCCTCCTGCTGACTTCATATACAGGAATTTACCACAGCTAGCTGCTTAACTGTTTACCGCAGAGCAGAGCAGCCCAGGGTGTAGAGTTAGATCTGGAGATAACAGCTGGCAGCTACAACGCTAAAGTAAACCTGCCAGGCTCCGCTTCAATTGAATTTTAATTGAATTTTAATTTTGGGCGGAAATTCGCTTGACACCGATAAACCAAGTTGCTAGTGGAAACTGGGCAGGCTTTGGGTAAACTGGTTCTAAAATAGTTAGAGCATGCGCTCAGGTACTGGTGGATTTAGTGCACAAAGCCCTCGGCCTACGGCCCTTGGGCTTCAGTGCACTAAATCCACCAGTACCTAAGCGCGTATGCTCTAACTATTACTTATTCATTTGATACAGGAGAATATCACAGAGTCTGTTGGCTTAGTATTTACGCGAGTGCCGCAGGCACGAGCGTAAATACCGCCAATCAGACGAGTGATATTCTCGGGTATCCAATGGATAATAAATTTATTAGGTACTGCTCATGGGCGAATACCTTGGTAACAAGAAATTTACCTAGGGGGACGTAATAACCCAACGTAATAACTATGAACACAGGTGATATGGAAAAATATTGCCCTAAGCCACATCCTGCTTACTTTAATGCATTTTCTATGTGGCAACAGTTATCAGGCTCTGTTCAGTACCTAATAAAAGTATGTATAGACTTGTCACACCTATGAATGATTCTTAGCTACACCCCATGAACTGTTTTGGCCACACCCATGAACTATTTTGATTTTGGTCACACCCACTTCCTGCCCTGACCACTTTATGAGAGCTTCCTTCCTCCCTGGGAGGGGGGGGGGGGGGGGGGGGGGGGGGGAAGTTGAGGGAAACTTTTATGTCTGCTCCAGGCTAGTCTCAACAGCATAAATGAATAGTGAGTTGCTACACCAAATCAATCTAAATGCAGTAGCTAATTATTCCCTTTACAACCTTATGCCACTAATAGCCCATCTAAATGGCTGGTCATTATAACAAAGGCTCCCATGACTACATAGACATAGCTGTGTGTTTACATAACAGTAACATTTTCACTTTCAGTCCCAAGCCATAACTATAGCTAAGTCTTCACAAGAAATGTTTGTTCTTATGTGCCCCTAAGTAAAAATGGATATCTACCGGTTTTGTGTCCTCCTCAAGCTTGTACTCTCACTGGTACCATCTAAGGCTCAAATTGAGGGTGAAGTTAGGCTAGTAGGATTTAACAGTAGCCACAAGGGACGGGCCGAGTTGTACTACGACGGCGAATGGGGGACCCTGTGTGATAACGACTACGGTAAGGCATCGCACGTCATTTGCTACCAGTTAAATTACACGGCTCCGCCGGCCAGCCACTGGGGTAATAGCTTCCGTAACTTGAACGAGTCACTAAGGAACTCCATAGATAGAGTGTCAGACAATATGACCATCCATTTTTGGGATATAGACTGCGGACCTGTATTCTCTGACCCTATATCCGTACTGCACCTTCTCCGCTGCGAAGTTCAGGAGATGAACAGGGACATTCAGTGCTCCCACGACGATGACCTGGTGGTGTTCTGTAAATCTGAAGAAGAGGATCGAATGAAGCCTTACGAGACCCAGGTACGGCTCGTCAGGAGCGGAAATGAGAACAACCAGGCGGAAGTAAATACCACCTCGGCGGGCACTCTGGAACTATTCCTGAACGGCACGTGGGGGAATCTCTGTTTGGCTAATTTCACAAGATACGATGGCGACACAGCTTGTAGGCAAATTGGATATACCAGCTCCTTGGAGATCCTGGGGGAAACATTGAAAACAACTAAGGGAGTGTGGGTACTTAATAAAAATTGCTATGACTCCAAGGAATGTATGAATTGTTGCTTTGAGGACAAAACGTCTGAGTGGAAAGATAGTTGCAGTGATGGCAAGTATGTTGGCTTATCCTGTAATTTCAGCAGCGAGCTCAGTGTCAACCTCACATCAGGGAATCCAATAATGTGTAACTACACCAAGCGGTACAACAAAGTGCCTGCTTACTTCATCGGCATAATGGGAGGAGCCTTCATACAGTGGTTGGTAACGGTGACATTGATCATAGCTATTGCCATCTGCTTCAACAAGGAATCCTGCCCAGGCTACAAATATAGACACAAAACTGACAATTACGTTACTATACAATAAGTTGTGCAACTTTTTAAAGTCAATGTTATTGGTGATGCTTTGTTATTATTTTTTAGTTGTTGTTTTTGTCAGTGTTTTTGTTTGTTTGGATCATGTTTGCATGTAGCACCATAAATAACTTTGTAATATCATGGACTAAAATTACAAGAAAGTGTTTCTCTCCAGCTGTTCTTTTACCTTTAGCAAACTCCCAAATGAATTTAAATTTCCCAAAATTATGTTGAAGTGAATATTGAACTCCATACTAATAACGATGTCATATAAGTTGTAGAGAGACATTTTTTTTACTTTGTAGCTATATATACTGTATAGAATTAACAACTTATTTCGTAGTATATTCAAAGATTTCTGGTGTAAATTTGATCAAGACGTTTCTGCTCCATGGAGCCTTCGTCAGTTGATAACACAAAAATACACAAAGAATGTTCAACTATGTAAACAGTATTACTTGTTTGATGCTGAAACCTGAATTAGTGCTGAAGGTGCTATCACACTGGATTAAGTCTATAGCTAATCTCCATCTAAGTTGATGGTGTTTTCTTTGCTATTAAGTATAGATTCAAAAAAATTTCCTTTTGTAATTTGTTCTTCATATGCCAATCTGCTTGCATTACTCCAGCTGGATAAATGTCAAGTGTCTGCTGCATGTTTTGCTGTGGTTGCATTATTCATGTTTCTTGTTCTTATTGCATATTCATGTTCTTATACTCTGACATGAGAGATCTTCCTGCTTCTCCTATGTAACATTTGTCTCAAGAACTAAAAGGGATTCTATAAACAACTCCTTTCTTAATTCTGTAATTTTGTGGTTTTTTAATTACTTTTGTTAGGTGTTTTTTATGCTGTTGTTGTACTTGCACACTATACCCTGACGTTCAATTTCCTTCCTATTTTTTCAATTTTCTCACTAATACCCTTAATGTATGGAATGATCAAAAAAATTTGTCAGTTTCCTCCAATTTTCGGTTTCCACTTTCTATCCTTCCTTGTGCAGTAGCTACTTTCTAAACTAAGTTATTGGGAGACATATGGTTCACAAAACAGTTTTCTGGTGTTAAATTTGATCAAGACATTTCTGCTCCATAGAGCCTTCTTCAATAATACTGGTTGTTGCCTATTGTAGTTCTTTTATCACTTTTTCCTTGATTTTTTTAAATATACTATGGAAAAATTTGTTACTAATTGTAAATTCTGTATACAGTATGTCATAAAGTTGTAACCTTACATTGTAACAACTTCTTCACATGTTTTCCAGGACTGATTAAGAGTGGCTTTAAATATTGATTTGTTACTTAGTAGTATACATTATAACCTCGATAGTGAATTCTGTAATGAGTAAATTACCTCTATTTAGTGAACTTTGTGCTTGTCCCCTCCATAGTATGTGCTTGTCCCCTCCATAGTAATGCATAGCTTATCACCTCGTAAAGCAAACAATCTCTTATTAGTGAACTGAAACTCCTGGCACCAAATTGTTCTCAATTCTGAGCTTCTAATATATTAAACATCTGCATGAATAACACTATGCAAAATCATTTTTCACTTCCACAAATAATTTTGTATAATCACTATGACAGAATCTTTCCCTGTGTGATGAACCTTAATTAACTGACTGCTTCATTAAAAGGTTCTAAATTAATGGCTTCCACTGAAGAAATTTTGAAAAGGTGCTTTGTGTAGACTGTATACAAATTGAAAAAAGTTTTCTGAACTCTCAAATCCTCGTGTCATGTATGTTTTCATAGTGTGGTTCAGGACATGTTCTTCATCAGAGTCTGTTTTGAAATAACATATGATTCATAAGATGGATAGTTTTTTTTTCTATCTGTCAAGCCGCCTTAACATATATACTTGAAAGTAGTGATGTGCTTTGACTTTGAAAGTAAACATCACTGCTGATCACTGAGGGTCTTGTCTTTTGTCGACAAGGAAAGTGAGGGCATATCTTGATAGTAGTTACTGCTGTAGTATTTGACACACCTATGAAATGTGTATTACATCATACTATTGAAATACTTATCACATACATGTACTTTAAGTTTTCTATTTCACCATCCGGTCTCATTAACATAGCGGGCTTAGCAGCTTAGGTACCTTCGCACTATTCACTAGCTGATAGCTGGACATGAATCAAGCTGTCTAGAGTTTGATTTCATCAGCTGACAATGTTTGTCACTGAATACAATGATTCCTTTGATGACCTTTTTTAGTGTTTTTTTTCCCTTCCTATTCATGCACTGGCAACATACAAATCGCAACAGCCTTTATAGAATCCATTTTATGTCACTGTAAGTTGGCCATCAAACTCCCAGTGGAACTGCAGTTGAAAGAGGCTTACATTGAATCCATACTTATGATAGTAACCACAACTTCCATTTATTCATAGTATACAAAAGAAAACAAGAAAAAGTAAAAACAAAAGAAAAACCATCATTGAAACCATTTTTGACTTGTATAATTTAAAGGACGGTACTAAACACTCTAAATGAAAAGAAAACGTAGAGCTTCAAAATAGTTTAAAATGAATGACACTCATATTTGGAAAGATGACACATTCTTAAATATACTAAAGGTTGAGTTTTTATTTAAAGAGTAGCTCAATACTTCCAAAGGAGTACATGATCCAGTGTCCTTGAATATTTTAAATAAAAAGTTCAGAAAGAAGCAATGGCGATTCCTCCGGAAGAAGTAAAAGCATATTTAGGATCTTTGAAACTATACTAGACAAGCCAAAAGTGAAGCGATTAGGGGCAGCAAGTGGTAAAATTGAAATACCCAAAGATAAAAAAACTGAAGGATATGTGGTCACTGGGAGTGTAGTTGCATTCACTGAAGAGCTCAGTGGTCAGGACAAAGCCGACGTTCTGAATACTTTACTGATTGCCCAATTAGCAGCTGATGTAAAATTTAAAAGAGAAGTTGAGACAGAAGATAGGTATGCCTACTATACAAAAGTACTGGGAAACCTTGGCTTTGTCATCCAAGGATTTCAATTCAGTAAGTACGAGGCATCTGGGGCAGGATTCAAAATGGACTCTGTAGTGAAATTATTGGAGCTGCAGTAACTGGTAACCCACTGCTTATCTTAAAAGCATCATTGTCTGCTTTGGGCAGCCTGGCAGGTGACGATAGTAAGCTTGCACTTTTTGATAAACATTCCAAGGATGAAGGTCGTGGAAATTTGGCAAAAAACGGAGATATTGCTATCAACATTGGAGCTTTCTAGTTTTCTCATCTCCTGAGCACACTGGAAGCTTTCTTTTCTTCCACTGGGAGTCTGCCAGTGTCACCATGTAGAAGGGAACTCAACAAGCTGTCCTAAATACCGAAGTCTACAGCAAAGTTCGTCAAGCTGTTGTTGACAAGCTAGGAAACAAAGCTGTTCAGTTTGTAGCATCATTGGACATTGGTTTCTAGCAAAATCATGACTTAATGGGTGCTTAGATGAAGAGTGACTTGATAGCATTCTTGGTAGTGCATATAGTTAGCGGACTATTTATTGTTGTTAGTTTTGTACATTATTTAATGCTTTGTGATGATATCCAAAATTCACATTTTGTTGGTGCAATTGTACATCTCTAGGCAGAGGAACCACAGCTGCACTGGGGTCCTGTGCCCCCCTCCTCCAAAGTTTCAGCCCTCTTATAATGGTCCTCCTCTCTCCCATAAAAAAAATTAGCAGAAACATTTTTCATTGTCACCACTCACAACAGCAGAATAATGACACTGTGCTTTGAAACGGAATTGCAATCATTATTTGTTTGACTTGATCATAGCTTGTTGTTTATTTTTTCAGCATTCGCATATCAATGTCCCCCTTAGATTTTTAGTTTAAGTTAACCTTATACAAACGTATCTACCATGAACACATTTCCTTAGTGATGCTTATCTATAAACACATCTTTCTGATTAACCCCACCTATTATATAACATCGCTTTCTTACTGACCCTTACCTGTGAAGATGTCTCTTACCTATTACCATCTCTTAGCAACCCTTACCCTGTATATACAGGGACAGGTCTAGTGCCAATGATGGGGAGGGGCCCAAATGATATATTAGGTCAAAAATTTATGAAATTTAATACAGTATGTAAATGATTTGAACATTTATTTATCTATGAAGAGAACAAATTTGCATGGAGTTGTCCTATACACATTATTTGACTATCCCGTGTCCACTATCATTTTTCAAACCTTGGTTCGGAGGGAGGGGGGGTCTTGGTCCCCTCGCCTCCCCCCCCCCCCCCCCTGGATCCTTCCCTGCTGAATGGTTTTTAAAATAATTTTTCATATTACTTACTAACCCTAATGTAAGAACACATGATAGATATATTCAAGTTCAACTATCAACAACTCTGTCAGTTATTATTACCTATGGGCACATTTCTAGTTACTTTACTGATAAATTCATCTATTATATTGATCATTTGTATATATATATATATATATATATATATATATATATATATATATATATATATATATATTTATTGCAGCTTTGATATTTTTACTTGAATATTTCCGCATCACGCGAGCGTTCTGTATTCTCCCATATTGTACGGTTTATATTGTACGGTACACTACGCATGCGCGTAGCGAGTAAAATCAATGAAAATTGTTATTGTAACCGGTTGAAAAAATTTCAAAGAAGCAATAAATCACTTTATCACACTCGTCGTACAATATGGGAACGATATTTTACTCTCACGCCACATTTTCACTCGCCTTTGGCTCGTGAAAATATTTTGCGTGCTCGTAAAATATTTTCCCATATTGTACTCTGACTCGTGCTATAAGTATTATATATTATATATATATATATATATATATAAGCTGAACACATTATTTTACTGATTATTATTATATTCTTAATATTATTAACACTAAATTAACATAATAATAATTTCTGAACTTATTGTAGTATTCAATTTAATAATAGCAAGACGTTTCGGCTTCAAGAATCTTCATTAGAATATAAGTACAACATTTAAACATGAATTTATACAGTATTAGTGACTCTTAGCAACCTACGAATAAATAATCTTGTTTTAAGCTCGTTGTCTTTCTTAGTGAACAAAACCTGAACACATCTGTGATGATTCTATATATCTAGGCCCTGCCAGATTATGCTGGCATTTTTTCTGGAATAATAGATATGTAATAGTATAGCGGAATAATTCTAGAATAAAGCATTTAAAAGAATAATAATGGGAAAATGAGAATAATCAGTCTATATAATCCTGAATTATAAAAGAAAATCAATAGTGCTTTTTTCCCTTCTCTTTTTCTGCTATAAAGAAGGACATAAACATGTAGAAATGTGGTTGTGAGGTAGATCTTCATTACTTGATTAAAGGCAGCTGGGTTAGATTAGTGTTAGCCACTCTGTGTATTTCTAAAATGAAAGTTTTTTTTGAAATTGTGGGAGAGCTGTCAGCTCAGGCTCAGAGTCAGCAAGTCATCTAGAAAATTATGCTAAATGGTTTCTATTCTTGAGCAACTCAATCAAAGGTGCATTAGAATTGACAAAAATGTAAATTATTACCAACCGACCTACGAATATGAGAAGAGATAGTGCATCCACTGCCGGGCATAATAATATTCTTTAATGCCGTAATCCACATCTTCCCCAAATATTTGGTAATATTTCTCACTATTAAACTTTTTTCAACTGCAGCAGAGCATGCTTTTTCCACCCATTGAACATTTTTACGGGGATGCTCAAGGATTTCACTGAAAAATTAGCTAGCTATATAAAATCCTTCATATTGAGTAATTCAGTAAGAGACTGATAGTTTTATTCATTCATTTCATAACGTACCAACTTTATACAGCTAGCTACTGCAATCAACACTATTTCACTTATTTCTAATTAGAATAATAAGAGAATAATAAGAAAATTTCTAGAATAATTATATGAATAATAACTCTATTTTTTAGAATAAGAAAAATAATAATTCTAAAAATTTCGAGCATAATCTGGCAGATAATAACTGTGATTTTGCTACTTCCCATATACTTTGTAGGAAACCCTAAATCCATATTTTAATGTTATTTTTTACTAGTAAATAATATATATAATGTATATATATATATATATATATATATATATATATTTATTGCAGCTTTGATATTTTTACTTGAATATTTCCGCATCACGCGAGCGTTCTGTATTCTCCCATATTGTACGGTTTATATTGTACGCTCCTTGTAGCGCGCGCGTAGCGAGTAAAATCAATGAAAATTGTATTGTAACAGGTTGAGAAAAATTTCAAAGAAGCAATAAATCACTTATCACACTCGTCGTACAATATGGGAATGATATTTTACTCTCACGCCACATTTTCACTCGCCTTCGGCTCGTGAAAATATTTTGCGTGCTCGTAAAATATTTTCCCATATTGTACTCAGACTCGTGCTATAAGTATTATAATACGTGCTATAAGTATTATAATACTTATAGCACGAGTCAGAGTACAATATGGGAAAATATTTTACGAGCACGCAAAATATTTTCACGAGCCGAAGGCGAGTGAAAATGTGGCGTGAGAGTAAAATATCATTCCCATATTGTACGACGAGTGTGATAAGTGATTTATTGCTTCTTTGAAATTTTTCTCAACCGGTTACAATACAATTTTCATTGATTTTACTCGCTACGCGCGCGCTACAAGGAGCGTACAATATAAACCGTACAATATGGGAGAATACAGAACGCTCGCGTGATGCGGAAATATTCAAGTAAAAATATCAAAGCTGCAATAAATATATATATATATATATATTATATATTATATATAAGTACTTATACCATGGTTGCTGTGGTAACACCCATGGATTAAAAGTGATACGAATTCGTGTTTCTGGCCCAAAATTAAAATTCAATTAAAATTCAATTGAAGCACGCCTGAAAGTTTACTTTAGCAAGTTTACTTTAGCAAGTTTACTTTAGCATTGTAGCTGCCAGCTGTTATCTCCAGATCTAACTCTACCTGGGCTGCTGCTCAGCAGTAAGCAGTAAAGCAGCTAGCTGTGGTAAATTCCTGTGGTATGAGAGCGGCAGGAGAGTTATATGTGGTAGGGCTGGTCCCATATAGGTGGATATGAGAGAGTAGTAGTAGCAGCAACTATGGTATAAAACAGTTATGCCATGGCAACATCTGGGTTATGGATTCCATGCTAGATATCTTCACTGAAGTATTTTGTTGGTAACTCTTGGTGTAAAGTTGCCAGGTAAAACTCTCTAGGGCTTCCCATACCCAGCTGCTCAACCAGGTAGAGTAGGCTTCACTAGAGGAAAATAGCTGTAAAATCCCAGAATACTGATCCAGGCTCTGTTGCTATATAACCACTAGGGTAATGAGTTTGCAATACAGCTGTGAGGTAACACTATGATAAAGTGAATTCTGAGTCAGTACCTAAAAATAACATTCTGATATCTAGTGTGGAATATATAATATATATATTTATTCCACCCTAGATATCTTCACAATGATATTTTTAGGTACATGACCCGTGAGATATCCCACGATGATATCTTATGGCGTTATCTCATGGCTGTATTGCGCAAGCTCCGGAGTAGTTATAGCAACCCAAGTTTTCTGGGTTTTTACAGCTACCTTTACTCAGTGGAGCTGGGTTGTGGGGAGCCCCTAGTGAGTTTTCGCCAACTTTACACTGGTGGGTTACCAAAATAATACTCATGTGAAGATATCTAGTGTGGAATAAACCACTTATTACACTCTGTCAGAGTGATATGGCTAGATATTTCACTCTCAGGCTTTATTTTCACTCGCCTTTGGCTCGTGAAAATAAATTAGCCTGCTCGTGAAATATTTCCCCATATCACACTCTGACTCATGTAATAAGTATTGTATATATATATATTATATATTATATATATATTATATATATATATATATATTATATATTATATATATATATTATAATATATAATATATGATTATATATATATATTTTTATTTTTATTTTATTACCCTAGTAGTTATAGAAAACTGGGCCTGGCTTGCCAGTGTTCTGGGTTTTTACAGCTACAACAGCTGCTAAAATATGCTGGGGTGGAGGGGAGCCCCAGGAGAGTTTTAAGGCCAACTTGCACCAGTTATACCAACCCTTATAGTACAAACTACTTCAGTGAAGATATCTATCATGAAATAAACCACTTATTACACTTGTCAGAGTAATATGATTAGATATTTCACTCTCAGGCTTTATTTTTCACTCTGCCTTTGGCAAGTGAAAATAAATTAGCCTGCTCTTGAATATTTCGCCAAATCACAGTCTGACTCATGTAATATGTACTATATTATATATAATATATATATTTGTTATCAAAACATGTTGTGGTGTTGAACATATGCAAGGTTATCTGCTCACTAATAGCATTCATGTCCACACACAATGCTGTCATAAAGTACAATTTTCAATGCAGAACTACTCACTGTAAAGAATTAACAATACAATTCCAGCATTGTTTGAGAGTAGTTAAGGTGTCGCTATTCTAATTAGAGATGTGTGGTAATTATTGGTTTGTCTTTGAATTTTTTATAAGTTGGAACATAATGTATGTGGGCCACACTAGTTTCAAGATGTAATAGTTATTGTTTATAATGGTTTTAGCTAAATAGCTACAAAAACAAAAAATACATAAAAGAGCAATACAGCAAGGCATTTCATTTCTTCATGGCCCCTTTGATGAGCTGAAACAGAATTTGGTAAAAGAAGAGTACCAGCAAGATCTAAATGCTAGCTAAACAAACCCGCACTTTGCTTTGTTGAATATATATTGGCTGATGAGTGTTTTTAGTTCATAATAATGTGGATTCGCTTGCTGGTCTTCCAAAAATCATGTGATGTGCCTCAATTGTAATTGACATATTATGTTTGATTATTGTTTTGCTGCATATAGTATAGTTGATATATACTTCCATCTTCCTTATACATTTTTTTTAAGTATGAGCACAAATTTTTTCAGTATGGAATGCAATTACTGTCACCTAATTTATGATGTTTTGTGAATTATGACCCATTATAGCTTATGTTTCAGTCTCTTTTGTTTTCTCTCTGTTCTGAGCTTGAGAATACTGACCTCAAGTAATAAAAAGACACCTCAGTTAGACACACACAGTAAAATTAAAAAAATCATGAAGTTAAAAAAAAATAACCAGTTTAACTCATGCTTAAGCTTACCTTTTACAAAAAAAAAGAAAAAAAAGCAACCAACTTTCAATGATAACCTTGTTTAATTCTATAAAAGAACAAAACTAACTTTGGCAAACCTGACCTCAATTTCTATTCTGAAATCGAATAATGAAGTTCACTTCTACTTCTGTAGCTGTTGTGACAGTGCACCAGATGGATATAACAGCTGCTTTTCTGCTCTTTGTTGAACAAACTATTGACAAACACACTCAATAGCAGTGTTCTAACACCCAAAGTGTCCCAGCCCACATTCCCCATCACTTCTATGTACTTCTTATACCATTCATCAGTCTGTTTCAGCCTGTCATACTTATGATCAGAGGCTAGCTGAGACAAGAGCAAGCTGTTGGTAGCATCAGTTTTGATCCGTCCCACTAAGATTTTCTGTAAATGCCACGACACTGCCAGCTACCACTTTGCCCTCTGCTGGGACCTCTCTAGCACCCAATAGATTAGGTTTTGCAAGTGTCAGAGATTCAATATATTTGACTCTGTCCATGGCTCTTTCCATGACTCTTTCTAGCACAATATGCTTGCTGATAATTTGAATAAATTTGGCCATTGAAGCTATCTTTTATACTCTCTCGTTCAACTGTTGACATCCATAAAAATACAATAATTATAATAAAGCTATAGGGTATTGTTAAATCACTGTCGTGTTCTATAGTGGCTATGGATGTGAAGCTTCCTTTTGACCCAATAGATTCCCACTAACACCTCTTTATAATGTTCTATTCACTTTGAAGTGTAATATTATGAATAAAGTGCTTACGCCAAAGAAGGAACTTGTGCCGTATCTTTGAAGTGTGAGTTACTAGCCGTGTGAATAAAGTGGAATCTAAGCAAGTCCATGTCATTCAAGATTTTGAATTCACCTTGTTCTCCACTTCTTCTGCATGTTGGGTTCAAAATTGACGACATAGCTGGAAATTTTGGGAATCCTTGCCACTGGAAATGAGCTAGCAGTTCTTAAGGCGACATTTGATTCCCTAATGACACTGGAAGATGATGACCACAGAGTCAGAATTTTTTAGTCACACAGTGTTTCCAATAGAAGCGGAAATTTTCAAATTGCAACCTGCACACAGGCCAAAAATGGAGATGTGGCAATCTCCGTTGGAGCTTTCTACTTCACATCCGATGAGCACGCAGAAATTTTTCTCTTTTTCCACTGGAATTCCAAAAATATTACTCTCTTCAAGGCCACACAGAAGTGTGTACTGGATGCTAGTGTGTATGGCACAGTTTGTCAAAAAATCCATGAAAAGATCGATGATCATGCTGGCGACTATGTTGCAAACCTTGATATCGGTGATTTAGGCTGATAAAGTGGTTAAGTGTAACCCCATGAATTAGATATTAGTGACTCCAAAAGTGGACTTATATTTGTAGAACACATAGGTGTAGTGTTAGCTATAGATCATCTTGTAAGGTTTCTATAGCATGTGTATTTTTTTTATGCATATATATACTCAATTCCCGCTGCTTTGAATATGATTTGAAATAATAATGACATGAAATGTTGCTGACTGACCTTGTCCCAGTGTATTTGGGTTTAATGCATTAATTTAAAAGAAAGATGCATATCCTCTGTGTAGTAACTCAAATAGGACATTATAGCCAGTTTGGGACTATCCAGCTAGTTGAGGATTTGATCCCGGCGTAGTCTGTTGACGCACACTACACTAAAGAGAAGCAAAGTAATTAGTGCAGTGAAGACCCACTAGCAGGTATGGAAACATCAGAGTTCCAGAAAGAAAATCAACTCGACAACCTGACTCTGTCAGAAGAATTCTATACGAGAAAATAGAGACAGAGGTCGTAAATCTCTCCTCGTTCTCCCGTTGACTGGATCCTCTGAATATAGGTTGTCCACTAGCTGAGAGACTGCCCCTATATTTAATATTACCAAGTAGGTAGAATAATATTACTTGACCAACAGGTGGTATGCACAAGAGATAAAACTTGTAACTAAGGTGAATGACAGTGATCTAGGTGATATATACAAACAAAAAATGAAAGATCGACGATGCACAAAAATAGAATAAATGAGCACGCGTGAATAAATAATGTTAATAATGAAATAAAATGTATTGGTATAGTTGTTGAGGCAGCTAAGGGTTCGATCCCGAACATCTCTCATGCTGATGTTTAGGTATATAAACCTTCTGATATAGCCAAGTGAAATCTTGTAGGTCCCGAAATGTGCAATTAAATCCCGTTATATAACTCAAGTTGGAAAATCAAATAAACTAATAATCTGTTGTATGAGATGATTATGACAAAGTCATGCTGTGGCAAAAATTCTTGCACAAAAAAAGAAAAGAAAGAATTGAGGATAGGGATGGGGGCAGGATGAGGATATGAGTAGGGGCAGGGTGAAGATAGGGATGAGGCAGGGTGAGGATAGAGGTGGGGGACACGGAGAGGATAGGGGTGGGGGCAGGGTGAGGATAGGGGTGGAGGCAGGGTGAGGATAGGGGGGGGGCAGGGTGAGGATAGGGTGTAGGCATGGTGAGGGATAGGAGTGTAGCAGGTGAGATAGATGTGGCAGGGTGAGGATAGAAGTGGGGCAGGGTGAGATGATGGGGCTGGTGAGGATAGGAGTGGGGGCAGGGTGAGGATAGGAGTGGTGTAGTGGAGGATAGGGGTGGGGCAGTGGGTGAGGTATAGGATAAAGTGTAGGGGAGGATAGGAGTGGGGGGCAGTGGTGAGGAGATGAGGAGTGGGTGTAGGGGATGATAGGGGTGGGGGCAGTGGTGAGGATAGGAGTGGGGGCTGTAGGGTGAGGATAGGGGTGGGGGCAGTGTTTAGGATAGGGATGAGGCAGGTGAGGATAGAGGTGGGGGACACGAAGGATAGGGTGGGGGCAGGTGTGATAAGGGGTGGAGGCGGGTTAGGATAGGGGTGGGGGCAGGTGAGGATAGTGGGTGAGGCAGGGTGAGGAATAGGAGTGTAGGCAGTGTTGAGGATAGGAGTGGGGGCGAGGGTGAGGATGAGTGGGCAAGGGGTGAGATAGGAGTGGGTGTAGGGGAGGATAGGGGTGGGGGCAGTGGTGAGGATAGGAGAAGGTGTAGGGGAGGATAGGAGTGGGGGCAGTGGTGAGGATAAGAGTGGGTGTAGGGGAGGATAGGGGTGGGGGCAGTGGTGAGGATAGGGATGAGGCAGGGTGAGGATAGAGGTGGGGGACACGGAGAGGATAGGGGTGGGGGCAGGGTGAGGATAGGGGTGGAGGCAGGGTGAGGATAGGGGTGTAGGCAGGGTGAGGATGGAGTGTAGCAGGGTAGGATAGAAGTGGGGCAGTGGTGAGGATAGAGAGTGGGTACAATCAAGGGGAGATAGTGGTGGGGTCCACAGTGGTGAGTATAGGAAGTGGGAGCAGGTGATGATAGGGTTGGGCAGTGGTGGAGGATAGGGTTACAATATGCTAAAGAAGCTAATGGGATAAGGACGGAATGTTTAGGAGATATTTATCCTTTAATTGTCTAATCACTCCTTTCAACACTCTATTTTTTGTTTTCCCTTCTTTCTTCTCCTTACCGGTTACCCCACACCCCATCCTTACCCCTGACCTTGAACAAGGTAATTCAAGATAAGTAGTACAAACTTAGTAATTATAATGCTCAATAATTCAGCACATTATATATTTTTTAGCAGGTTAGGCTATACCTGCCCATTGCTTATAGTGGCTTCACATATTGAGTCGCTCAACACCCCTTCAAGATCTTGTAATTGAAATCTGTATTTTTGTATTCCGGGATTACATACTATTCAGCTTATCATTTATAGTGGTAGAGACATTCATGTAGTTGCGCTACTAACTCCTACAACAAATAGTCCTTTGCTAGTCAGGCTTCCATGCTCCAACTCATTTCACTCAACGAATTAAGGATCTTGACAGTAGTTAACTATTCAATTTATTTTAGCTCCTCCGTTTGCTGAGCTCTTCACTTGGACTACTAATGCTTACCCCCCCCCCTTCCCATTCCTACTATTTTGCCTCGGTTTACATGGGCCCCTTGACATTTTTCTTACCCTGGTTTGCTACACCTCACATGATTCCCGGGTGTGTGTGTGTGTGGGGGAGGGGGGTGTTAGTCTCGTATACCAGCCGTTATCTGCGTGTAAAGGGGCGTGGCACAGGGGAAGGAGAACAGCTGGTTAATGAGACTACTAACTTGTTGAGATGATGGTCAGTGATATTTTGTTTTTGTTTTTATTTTTGTTGTTGTTTTTTGAGAAAACAATTACTAGCTAATTCTCTGAAACTATAGCAAGACATGTACAGCTAATTCTAATGATTGTGGTACACCTCTACAGTATAATATATATCTCCTAATTTTGGTCTAGCAATCCTGTGACTATATACCTATTTGGCAATCAGATCAAAGCTTCTTCCAATTGGCTTGCTCTTTCCTTCAACTTCATGTAGGTGTTGTAGCTGTCCGAGAAATCCGAGTCATGCGTAGCCAACCCTTTACCTTCAATTATGGGGGGGTGGAGTGGGGTGGGCTTCACCTTTAGTCTCGCATAGCTAAACCCTTTACCAATTGCAATGCAAGAAAGGGCCTGGTCAACTAACATACATAGAGCAAGTTGTGCAGTTTCTCCCAGCTAATTAGGGTAGGAAGAAGACAATAGCAATGGGTGGAGTGGTCTAACCTAGTAACTTAAAGTGTGCGAGCACATTGAATTCCATTCATGAAGCAGGAGCAAAAAAATGAGTTGCTAAAATATTAATTAGACCATATCCACATGAACTTACCGCAATCTTCTAGTTTGCTGACGGTGCAAACACACCTTACATGTACTTTATGTCGGTTGACCAGAGCCTTTCCTACATTGTGATTGGTAAAGGGTCTGGCTACGCGAGACTAACTTTGCCTGACTATAGAATTTTACCTTAGTAGAACCTGTGAAGTAAAAAAATCTAGCAAAATGATAATTATTCTGACGATTATTTCCACTAGACTTGTTATTAACTAACAAATTGCTTGAAAATGTCAGGAAGACAACATGACATGTTTATAGCTAGCTAATATCGTTTCGTTTTTTTCAAAAAATTTATTTTAACATCGCTTGTCACTAAATTATACTTGGCTCTATAGAGCACTGGCAGTACTGGGCTTGGCTTCTGTATGATAAACTTTGGTTGACTTGAATAGAATTTAGCGGTTAACAAAAGCAAGCAATTCATATTACAAATTTCAGTAGTTGTAGGTTTCTCTGGCAATACATCAGACAACTCTCAGCTATTCAGTCCTATTCTATTTCAGCTGTTGTTTTTCAACTTGATGGTTATAGAAGAATGGAAGACTTCCCTTACAAGTGAAAGCTATTGTGTTAACATTTGTTTTATTGAGGTAGCTATGAGTGCAAATGTTTATACCACATTTATTGTTTTATTAACAATTTCTTTGATTCTGTTTCATCAATAAGTGTTATGTCTTAAGTACTTCAATAGTGAACCAGAAACCATTGTTGCATGCAATTATATAAACCACATAATAATAAGTTCAGCTTGTCAGTGCCGCCATCATATCCTTGTAATTTTCTACTTGAAAGGTTGTGGAAAGTAAAAATATATAGGGAAGAAGACATGGATCGCATATCCTATGTAAAAAGTTTAGACCTCATCGAACCAAATGAAAAACTTCTTGGAAGTGCCTCTGCAGAGGGTGAGCTAGAAATACCACAAAGTAGCAAGCCTGAAGGCTATGTTGTTGCTGGAGGTGTAGTGGCATTTACAGAAGCTCTCTCAGGTCAAAATAAAGCAGATATTCTCAATGGTCTCCTTATCGCTCAGCTGGCAGCAGGAAGAAAATTTGACAGAGAAGTTCAAACTGATAAATGGTATGATTTCTACAAAACTGTCTTGGAAAACATCGGCTTTGTCTTAGAGTCCTTTGAGTTTAGTCGATACAACAACTCAGACTTAGAGTTCAAAATGGATGCAGTAGTGCTGGAAATCCTTGCAGCAGCTGCCACTGGTAATCAAATGGCAGTAGTGAAAGCTGCACTGGATGCTATGCGGAAGCTGGAAGCTGAAGACCATAGGGTGGTTCTATTTAATACACACAGCAGCAGTCTTGAGGGTGGGAATTTCCAGTGTGGACCTTGCACTGTGGCAGAAAATGGTGATGTTGCTGTCACCATTGGTGCCTTCCACTTCAAGTCTTCGGATCACACTGGAAGCTTCCTCTTCTTCCATTGGGGCTCAAAAAGTGTCTCTCTATACAAAGGAATACAGAAGAGTATCCTGAATGTGGATGTTTATAGCCAAGTTCGTCAACAAATCATCAGAAAACTTGGTTCGCATGCACAAACATTTATTCAGAACCTGGACATTGGATTCTAATTGATTTGCCACAAAGACATTGTTAGATTGAACAGTAGTGTAAATATATAGGGGGGAAAATCATATTATAGAGTATTTTAGACCAATAATTCATAATATGAAGGGTTAGCTTATTTTGGAGTGCATGTCAGAATTACAAACCAAAGAGTTACTTTCAATACTCTGAAAGGAGTGGAATACGTAAAATCTTCACTAGCACATTAATAGCCCAGGGGAACACTTGCTAATCTGATTTTTTTGAAACAATGTCAACACAGTTTCTATTACTGTATGTAGGTTCAGTACCCCACTGCTATAAAGCAGTGGGGTACTTTTATTCAACATTAGTCTGGAAAGTCCAGCTTGAACAACTCTACCTACTCAGACTGGTAGATGAGTAAACTCTCCTGACCTTAAAGATTTAAAAAAAGAACCAATGAAAAGATATAGTTTTCATTGTAGTTTTTACCATTACACATTTTGCTGATGAACAAGGACAAATCCTTTTTGAATGCAGAATAGCAGTATACACAAAATAGAAAGGAACCAATCAGCTCTCTGTGGAAGAAATACTTAAGAACAATCTAAAAAGCTTATGGTCTCATTTATCAATTAAAAGGATCAAAAAAGTATTAAAATATTTAATCACCAGTGGAATATACAATTTAAGAATTCATTATAACTCCATTCCTTGCCATGGTGCAAGGTCCACACTGGAAATTTCCACCTTCATCACTGCTGCTGTGAGATTCAAATAGGACAATTCTGTGGTCTTTGTTTTCCAGCTTCCGCATAGCATTCAGTGAAGCTTGGAGCACCTGCAGTTCATCGCCTGTGGCTGCAGCTGCAATGATTTTGAGCACTACTTCATCCATCGTGAATCCTGACCCAGAGCTCTTGTATCGAGTGAATTCAAAGGACTAAATGACAAAGCCGATGTTTCCCAGCACTGTCTTGTAGAAATTGTACCATCCTTCAGTTTTAACTTCTCTCTTGTATTTTCTGTCAGCAGCCAGCTGAGCGATGAGGAGACCATTGAGGATGTCTGCTTTACTCTGGCCAGATAGAGCTTCAGTAAATGCCACCACACTTCCAGCGACAACGTAGCCTTCAGGTTTACCACTCTGAGGTATTTCCAGCTCACTCCTTGGGGTTTCACCTGCATACCCAAGTAGTCTTTTACTGGGCTCAATCAGTTCCAGACCCTGTACATAGGACATACGATCCATAGTTTCTTCTTTTATCAGAGGTTGTGCGAACAATTACTTGCTGAGAAGTTGTCAAGGGATGCAATACTATGAAAAAGTTGAGGTTGCCATTTCATATGGTTTGCAATAATTAACACAGATAGGTAATTAAGGTAGCTTAGTGAACAAAGCCTTTAGACTAGCTGATGGCTTATGTCATACATAGTAAGATTTCTGAGGAACTTTGTACTATAATTGAGTTACCGTGTGGATAGAATACTTCCTCCATAGCCTTCAAAACCTTCACAGTTTTAGCTAGTTAATCGAATTTGTGAGTACAAAAGAAATTTCTTACCTTTTTAATGCTCACCCTCTGTCCATTAGCTAGTAATAAGTCAATTTACTTGATTGACTAATTCTGAAAAAAAAAATGTAATATATATGGATGAGTTGAACTTCGTGGTGAGTTCTTGTAAACTATGGTGTAATCAGAGCACTGCTTGTTGAATGATACTGTAATTATTTTGGATTCTAAATGAAGGTCTATATTTTGGTTGAAAAGTTTTGCTACTGTGACTAGATTATCTATCATAACAGGATCAGCATCATAAACTAATCCTTAAAAATGAAAACCATCTGAGTCATTCTTACCATGTGGGCCTTTGTTAAGATTCACATGCATTGGTTTGTGGCAGTCTTTCAATACAGTTATAACTTGTATTGCACCTTGAGCATCTATGTCATTTCCTGATAGGTTCAGATTTCTTACTCTGGTAGGGTGTAGTTCAGCACCACACACACACACACACACACACACACACACACACACACACAAACATACCACACATACACACACATGCCACACACATTTACTTCGTCACCCTCATATCTTCACCACCCTGCGACTTCCCTACAGCGACTGCTAGCATGTCCAGCACTTCCTGTTTTTCTCCAATAAACCACACCCTCAACGCCTCCCGTTCCTCGTGGCTGTCAATGTACTCGGCTATTCTCGTCAGACTCTTGGTTGGCTCCGTGCTCTCTGCATCACCTAGGTAACCTCAAGAGAGAGAGAGGGAGAGCAAGAGGATGTGAGTTAGGAGCGAAGAGCAATATTGTTGAGGGGAACAACACACATGTGCAGTATGAGAGAGTAACTAGAGAGAGTGGAGGAGACAGATCATGGATGGTAGCAGCCCAAAAGACAATTGATTACACTCAATCCCCTTTTATCCAGACACCTCTATTACGGGCACATCTCTTTACCGGGCACCAGTTAGACACTCAATTAATCAATTCTTACCACGCAAGGTCGCTAATTTGATGACCATTACTAATTACAGCAGCACAAGCCGGTTATTTCTAGTTCCAGAGAGTTGAAGAGAAGCCTATTGAGGTTTACAAAGGAAATAGGACTGTACTTAAGCTAAAAAAGCTTGAAACTTTATTGAAAAAATGTTGTAATTGGAGAAAACAATGTCTCTCCCTGAGTAACAGGCACTTCTGAGATACAGGCACCCTCAGCAAGGTGCCCGGATAAGAGAGGATTGAGTGTATTATAGTTGCTACGGAAGTGTGAATCATTTACACAAAGCAAGATGGAATCCTGCCAATATGCGTCGTAACTTTAAACAATAAGATTATTTGGGGGGATACAATCCTTCAAAAACATCTCCTCCTACTCTTTGAAAAGAGCACTTAAAAATTAGTGTGGGTGGCATTGTTAAACCTTTACCTCCCATATGACTTACCTTGTCCACATAGAAGGTCATTTTGAAGAGATTGAGCCTGAAAAAAAAAACACAACACATTACACGTACACACAGGAGTGTTACGGCAAGTTACAATGACCATCCTTTACCTTGTTAGGGTCTGTGACAACCCACTTGGCAACAAGAGACTTGAGAATTCAAAAAAAAATAACATGGTGTAGACATCGTTATAGATGGGAACCTCCCATTTACCTAGCACTTCCTATAATGGGTAAAGGTCATCATTGAAGCATTGAATCAAAACATGGTGGAAAAACAACTTAGACCTTTATTTGCAAGACCATGCAAAGGTAAAAATGCTAACTCAAGCCATACCCTCACCTTGTGAAGAAGTTCAGCATAATCAACTTGCTCCTGCAGTGACAGCTTGTTGAAGCTTGTTGCCATGGCATCTCCAAAGTGACGGTTGAAATTGAGGAAGAAGCAATCCACATGGCTGTCAATAGTGTGAATTATATGCAACATCCTCACCAACACCTGCAGTGTACATGATGAAAACAGAAGACAATAAATCAAGGAGTGTGAAGAAAAATTTATGCAGGAAAATCTGTATTGGCTACTTAGTGAAGTTTAATAATAATAATTTAATTATAATAGTAGTAGTAATAATAATAATAATGATAATAATAATAATAATGATAATAATAATAATGATAATAATAATAATAATGATAATGATAATAATAATAATAATAACAATAAAAATAATGATGATAATAATAATAATAATAATAATAATAATAATGATAATAATAATAATGATGATAATAATAATAATAATAATAATAATAATAATAATAATAATAATAATAATAATATTGATAATAATAAATAACCTTCATTTTGGTGAAGATGCTATATTAAGGCGCCGTCTTGTTAATTTCACCAAGCTGAGCTTGCAGGTTAGGGGTCAGCTCCTGCATGTAGACATGTGTAGTAACATTCACACACACATATGGCATACACACAACGACAACAGCAACAACAACAATGTGTGCTACCCTTTACCCACTCAATTTGATCCCCTTGGCTAAATCCAATTATAACATAAGTAGTTGACACTATCATTGTGTTCATATATGGAATCATAATGACCAGGAAAAATACTATACTCTTTACATACCCACTCATTACCCCGCTGGAACATTTGACTCCCATATTGTGTTCATGCTACCCTTTACCTACTGACCTGTTTAACCCCCATCATAGTGTTCATGTAGCTGGAGGTGTCCCCCACAGGCATGCACGCCAGGCAATGATACCAGTTCATGAGGTTGTAGTAGACATTGCCTCTCACAAGTCCCAGCATGTTATTCAGGAATGGCAGATGGTCCTCTACCACTGACGGGGGCACACCATAGGCCCTTAATGTGGGCGTGTACACCTACACACACACACACTCTTTTCTCCTCTCCCTCTGTGTTGACTACGTGATATGCTGCTAGAAATTCTTGCAGTGTCAGATGGAGGAACATGTAGGATGTGCTGATTCCATAAAGTTGGGCTGTGCGATTACATGTGACTAGACCTAGAGACCAAGTTATGAATGCACGTGAAGTAAGTATCTGTGAAGACACTAGTCCTCATGGAGACTGTTTACCTTCTAAGTCATGTTAAAGGCAAGAAGACACAACTTACTGAAGCTATCACAAACACTATCAGGTAGTTCCTGTAAAGAATAAAGTTGTACTTCTGTGTCTTTTTTGCTTGAGATGGTGTAATATCATAGATCTGGTGAACTCTGTGTAAATCTGAGTCTGTGTGTGAGGAAGATTTCCTTTCTTTGTCTGGTACACAAAACAGATGATGGCTGCATGGATTGGTAAGTAACACATGTCTAGCACATTAGGATGTGACTTTAGGTACTCCTTTAGCTTAGCTGGTCCAAATGAAGAATCTGAATGTGAGCCAAATGGAAACTTGTTGATGTATTCGTAGATTTGCTCTTTAGTGAACCCGAACACTTCTATGTGCTGTGTGATTACTTCCTGTCTCAGTCTAGCTAGGGCTCCTGGACGAGAGGACACAATGACCATAGCTAGAGGAAGATAAGACTTGTGGAGAAGTCTAAACACGACTGTCTTGTCTTTTACTTGAGGATGGTACTCATCTAGTCAATCAAACACAAAGCACACTCCCTGTCCGTTCTTCTTCTCTGTAGCGGAGATCACAGATTCAAGACTGGCCCCACTACTGGAATATAATGGTTTTAGTAGAGAGAACAGAGTATCTCCTTGGTCGCTACATAAAGAACGAAGAGAAACTAGAAACACTAGTTTAGCATGAACTAAAGCAGTCCTATCTGCCCAGTCCTTGATAAGTTTGTGGACTAGAGTAGTCTTCCCACTGCCTGGACGACCTTCTACTAATACTAGTGCTACACTTCTGTATGCCCTGAAAACTTCTTCATACTCTACTTTCTCTGTTTTGTCTGATAATTCCTCAGCACATCTGCTGTTATCATCGGTGTGTCTGGTAATATTGATAATAGTCGTCTTCACTTTGTTGAGACTTGTGTGTTTACAGAGTATAAATCTAGAAGTGCTTTCTTTTCATCAGGATAAAGGACAGTCAAGGTGACTTTGTTACTCATTACTTCTTTCTCCTCACTGCTGACACAGCATGTGTACTCTCCTCCTGTACCCTGGTGGGTGTGGTTAATGAGGGGTATGTCGTCATGGATACCAGTACACATGTGCTTGTCACCTAATGGCTGGCCATTCTTGTTCCACTGGTAAAACACATTCTCTCTGTGACTAGCCTGGACTAGGAGGAATGTGGACTTGCCATCTTCTACTTCTACTTTACGAGGACTCTGACGAATGTTTGTGAAAGGTAAACTAGAGGTATCGCTTATTTTATTGTAGCTAACTTCTTCAGGTGATTTAGCTACTCTGAATTGCTTCTGTAGCTCCATAGATAGTCTGCCTTGTCCCACTAGCTGACTGTTCAGAGCTTGTGTGAGTGCATTGATAGTAGGAGGTTTAGTACTGCCTCAGACAACCAAACATCCAACACATTACTAAGATTAATGATATTGTCCTCTCCTTTAATGTTCTTTCTTTGGCAAGTGTGGTAGAATACCTACCACATTCCTGTAAACCACACCCCTGAACACTCCCACTAGAAGCACTGAACACATCACATTATTATTAGATTATTAGCATACCTTAATATTCTATTGTTTTCTGTACTAGCTAATTACTTATTCCATTTATCTCCCATTTCCCATTGCATCATTCTTTTCCTGTGTCACCAGACTTTCTTTGAGCATGTCCGGACTGGTTTTATATATAATGGCTGGTCTGAGCATGTGTTTCTCAGTGTCATGCTTGAGTACAACTATACCACACTTAACTCTTGTGAACCTTCTGTTCTGCTTTAAACAGCAGCAGCTGGCTAGCTAAGGGCCTATGAAAGAAATGTGTAAGCACTCTCTGACACTCTGGTGGCAGCCTACTTGGTTCTCTCACTGCTGCTTCCACCACAGCAAGTACGCAAAACTAAAGCAATAGCTATGTTTTCCCACTTGTGACTAGCTTCTGACAGGACTTCTAATATGTATCCACAACATGTCCTCTGGGCCTAAACTACATTCTCTCTTGTGACTTCAGACTGTGCTTCTCCTGACATACTCCTTCTCGCAAACTCACAAATCAAATGTTCTCCGCAGCTCTCTAGAAGGCTCAGCAACTTGTCCCCCACACTCCCATCTTGTTGGATTCTCTGTGTGACTAGTCTCAGTAGGTACCTGAGCTGGAGTTGGGGCTCCACCCGGTTGTGGTCCAGACTAGAGAACTGGTCCATCATAGAGTCTGAGATCAGAAAACTCTGGAACATCTTCTAAGACAGGCCCACAGCTTTAGATTTAGTCACAGACAAAAGGTAGTCTTCGTGATTTTTTTCTTCTGGATTCTGAGAGATTTTCACCCTGAGTCAGCCTAATAACAGCGTGAAATCCTGTAGACTGAGGACTTACTGATTGCAGTGACCTAATAGAGCGGTCTCTCCTGTCTCAAGTGGGTATACTGAGCTTATCAAACTATGCAACAAACGTATTTTGTGCTTTTAGTAGGGGAAAGGGTGTAATTTTAAAGCAGTGTAAGTAGTTGTCAAGCTGTGGTGGTGAGAATCTACAATACTGAATAGGTTCCAGTGCTATTGATGGGTGAGGGGCCCAAATATATTGGGTCAAAACTTATTAAGCTTGTTAAAGTTTATAAATAATTTGGACATTATTAATAAATGAAGAGCATAATTTTGCAAGCACAAATAAAATTGCTGTATTGGTACCCTTGTATATTATAATTTTTCAAAAACTTAGCTCGACCGTGGAGGGTAGGGGGTGGGGGGGTTAGGGGGGGGGGGGGTTAGGGTGGGGCCCAGGCTCCCTTGGCCTCCAGCAGGTACAGCAAGCACATACACAGTTTGAGTTGAGGTAGAGGGTAACCAAGTAGAAGCTGACAGTGCTAGAATGCAAAACCTGATGAGTCTATAGCTTGATTCTATTTGCTCACAGCTTATTTGTGATCATTGTTCAAGTCAGACTAGTTTACAAGATTTTTTTTCACTTGACTAATGTACGATGCTGTAGGGATATCAAAATCATCACTAAAATTAAAATGTTTATGAAAGTACTAAAATAGTAGTTGCCGAACAATCAGAAATAGACACAATGTTCATAATAACTATGGTATTATACTTAATTATGTGACCTTGCTGTGTTTATCACGAGTTCTCTTCCACAAGGCTGACAGCAGTGATCCACAGAGTTCCTGGGTATTTGGACATAAACAGAAAATATAGAAAAAACATTTGTCAATGTAGAAATAGAACAGCTATACATAGGGGCCAGTGCCCCACCCCCACGTAGCAGTTGGTAAAGCCAATAAGAAATGTCAACAGAGATTGCTAGCAGAAGACAGCCTTGGAGTACATGGCCAGATATGGCCTGACAACTTCTGTTTGGATGACTTCACATATTCATCCAAAAAAACCTGACAACTTATCTTTGAAGGCATGTTAAAACACTTATATAAAATAATTTTTGGCCTTCGTCATTGTAGTCACTCATTTTATTACTATTATTATTATTAGTAGTAGTATTAGTATTATTATTATTATTCACTTAGCTATGTAGCAGGATTGAGTGAGAGTATTAATAGCGATGTAGATTGGTACATATTAAAAGTAATAATTATGAATGCATAAGTTGAGTAGGACCTTAAAAAAATTAAACATACAATTCCATAATCACTAATTCATCCATAGTGCATATAGACAGATATTTTTGTTTCCTTATTTAAGCAGTAATACTTAGGGCTCTATGTGGATGGCATGGTACAAAATCTCATTTTTAACAGAAAACTTGTTTAGTGATTCATATATAGCACAAACTGTATATATTCTCTTTCAATAAGTTGTATCGCTCCAACAGCAAGTGTATCATGATACATTGTGTTTACTTATATTGAATTCCTATGTACAGAATAAGTATGAATGGAATATTTGACCACATGTCAAATTAATGTAATTTTTACAAGAAAACCTGTTTAGTGATTTCATAGCGCAAACTGTATGTGTTCTCTTTCAATAAGTTCTATTGCGCCTACAGCAAAGTGTAACAACATGATACACTGTGTTTGCTTCAACAGAATTCTTATGTACCAAATAACAATCGAATGTTTGGTCACATGCAAATTGAATCTCAAATTTTAGTGCCAGTACTCCATCAAACAGACTTTTAATTTTTTCTTGCTCTGTGGGATCAAACGTTCAACCACATCCAAATAGGTTAAATTCAAGCTCGTCTATGCAACAAGCACATTTTGTACTTAAAGTAGGGGGAAAGGTGTAATTTTAAAGCAGTGTAAGCTTCGGGAGAATCTACAGTAACTGGGGGGGGGGGGGGGGGGGGGGCGGGGGATTTACTCTATGACCAAATGCTAGCTTCTGGATACAGCACATACACAGAGTTGAGTTAGAGGGTAAAAACTAAGTGATAAGTGAGATGAAGTAGATACAATGCAATGAAACAATTGATGCAGAAAGTGTATAGTAAAACCTTGACCTACTTTAACTTCTGTTGTTGTTCAACTTTGACTTGCTTATCCAAAAGGCTATTTAAGAGCTTATACACTTTGTCCAGGGCCAGAGCAAGCTTTATTTTAGTGATCAGGCCAGGGAAAGGTGTGGTCATGGGTGTGACCAGTGCACCAAGATATGTAATTATATGTGCCACTTTAATGAAATTACATAGCAAACAAAATGACAAATAATCTTCGTTCAGTTTATTCGTTCTGTTTCCAAAATTACAATGTCCTGCTAGGCAATTCAGCTAAGTGACATAAGTCGCTAGACTACAGTGGTGGCTGGCAAACTCACATATTAAAACAGAATTTCTGGACTATTTCAGGCAGCTTTGGTTGTAGATGCACAGTCATTCCTTTGCTAATGTTGACTTCAAAATTGTTTCTTGGAGATGTCTTTAGTATGAAACTAGGTAGCATCTCTGCAAGAATTAAGGAGAATTGCCAGCTGTAAGTCCTCATTCATGATGTTGTTTGCTGTGAAGTACAACTAGTGAAAGGTCCTAATGTGCCATGAGTAGCCAAAATTTTGTTGTCAAAATGTGGGTAACAGCTTGTTCTAGCTAGTTCTAAACTCTTTCATTATATATCATATTATGGGAGTCCTGGAAACTTAACAACCAGGGCAACCATCTATATAACTAGTGGTGTGCTTGAGCACAAATGGCGAGCGAGCCTTAAACTACACTATTGTTAAACGATTGATTTTAACAACTATCAAGTCACGTTATTTAAATTTTTCTTTGTGATATTCTTAATAGTAGTTGTAACGCACAATACTTTCACACAAATGAACATACCTACGCAAGACTTACCTTCATGTGTTCGTCTAGTGGACAATGAATTTTCAAGTGAATACTGTTGAGTAGGGCTTATAACTATGACAAATAGTAGTTGGGCGGAGCCCGACCTCTGCTGGGGAGAGGTCGGGTAACAAGCCTATACCCGGGTTTGTTCCCTGTGCTGCAACGTACGTTGCAGTCCAATCAGATTGAAGTGCTAAGGAAATTAGCTGACTCAGCAGAACAAACCCGGGTATAGGCTTGTTACCCGACCTCTCCCTTCAGAAGAGGTCGGGCTCCGCCCAACTAGCGTATTAACTTACCATCACCACTAACTCAATAGAAATGGAGCTCCCATAAGTTTTTGAGTTTTAACTGCACCCGCAAAACAATTCAAAGCAGTAAACAATTCAATTTCTAAGGTGATACGGGTAATGATCGTTAAACCGAAGGATTCAGTTTATTGAAGTTTGGGATGGGGTCGAACACGGAGCGAACACAAAAATACGCGAGGGTCAAAGTACAAAATGACATATGTACGTCCAAATATATAAATAAACTAGTGGTGTGCTTGAGCACAAATATCTAAATAAACTAGTGGTGTGCTTGAGCACAAATATCGAGCGAGCCTGATAGTTAGGTAACATAAAACTACAGTATTGTTACTATGTTTTAGCTTAGTTCATGCAAACATTATAATATCAGCAAACAAATACAAAATCACTCTCTTACCTGATTAATGGTAACTTCTGTAGTATTAAACATCTGCCATTCTGATACCAGTAACTCTTGAACAAGTTCTTAGCTATGATAAAAAAAATAAACCATTATTATTTGTAATTTTAGCCAACAAATATGGAATTACTACTTACCTCAATTTCAACACAAACATAATAACATGAACAGTTCAAAATCCATTATCCCTAAAGCATCCACAGTACAACAAACAACTAACCTCTTCTCTGCCATATTTTTCGGAGCTGAGAGACACAATTAAAAAGAACACCATCAGCTACTGCTTCATAGTAGTACAGGCAGCTGCATTTTTTTTTACAAATGCAGAGATATTAGCTCACAGCATAGCATCACACTGGGTTAACCAGGAGTAAATACCATGCAGGGATTAATGAAGGTCTACTTGTACTAGTTATATTTCTATTAGTACATGTACATGTATTTGATAAAATAACTCATTGTCTATAAATAATGTTCTCTTATATTACATATATATATATATGTATATAAATACATATAACACCCTTATTATTTTCTTAAAATTCCATATTCTAGAATTATTCCACTATGCTGATTTGTATCGATTATTCTGGAAAAAATGAAAGCATAGCCCAGCAGGGCCAAGCTGCAGATCAAAGCTTTCTTGAACAAAGGGCTGAATGTTTTGTTTAGACAGGGAAGAGATGGTATATAAGCTTTCAAATTCAGAGGTTTAGCGCAACGTTTTATTCAGTATTATGATGACCTCCTCTCTAATAATGTTTTTTCTTGCGTTGTCGGCTCTTGTTTCTACTGTGGTGACTCAAGCCTGGCCTGTTAGAGTTTCTTCTGCAGTTGGTGATCGTTGCTCCCAACAGCACTCTAATGTCATCTCTGACAAAGATTATGAAGCTGTACAACTTGAAATAAATGAACGTTATGGACCTCCATCTTGCATGTGTGGTGCCCATCAGAACTGGAAAAGATTAGTATTTCTTAATATGACTAACTCCTTGCACCAGTGCCCTTCTGCATGGAATGCCATCAATGCTCCAGTTCGTGGCTGTGGAAGGTCTACTGAAGCAGCCTCATGTGATTCAGCCATATTTCCTTCTAGTGGCTTTCGTTACAATCATGTATGTGGCAGGATTATAGGCTACCAAAGAGGTACTCCTGATGCTTTTCATAACATATCCAGTAATATGAATGCCATAGACATACCGTATGTTGATGGAATATCTCTGACCCATGGTGCAGCAGGATCTAGGCAACATATTTGGACCTTTGCAGCTGCACTGTATGCACGAGCTAGCAATGAGCTAACCTGTTCATGCACTAACATTAATGATAACTGGTGGCCTTATCAAGTGCCATCTTTTGTGGGGAATAACTACTTTTGTGAGACAGGCAACCATAATTCTACAATTGAGTGGGAGAGAATATATTTAAATAATCCTTTGTGGGATGGTAAGGGATGCTTGCCTACTAGTTCCTGTTGCGAGTTCAATCATCCTTCATGGTTCTGTACTTCAATTCCTGATGCTACAAGTGATGATTTAGAAATAAGAATTTGCCATGATCAAGAAGCTGCACAGGAAGATGTTATAATATTCTTGGCTGAAATTTATGCTTCTCTTATTTGAAGACTTTGATGGAAAAATTTGAAATCATACATTTAGCTATAATATAGTTAACAAATTACAAATAACATCAAATATTGTCATTGTAGTCACTCATTTTATTATTATTATTATTATTATTATTATTATTTCCTTAGCTAGATAGCTGAGTGAGAGTGTTTATGGTGATGTAGATTGATACATATTAAATGTAATATTTCATGAAATCACAAGTTGGATAGGATCTTAAAAAATGAATTATACAATACCATAATCACTATTAGTCTGGCAATAAGTTGTGTCAGTAATGACAACAACAACGATGATCGTGTGTGTATTCATGAATAATGTACGACCTGAACAGAGATGGTATACAGCATTGTCATCGCTACCTGAAAGGTCTCTCCTGTCTCAAGTGGGTATACTGAGCTTATCAATGTCAGCCTATCTGCCAAGTTGCAATCACACCACACTCCATCTATCAGACTCTTAACTTTTCCTGCACCCTATGGGTCAAAATTTCAATCACATAAAAATACACTTTAAGTTCTTATAAGATAAACTATGCAACAAACGTATTTTGTGCTTTTAGTAGGGGAAAGGGTGTAATTTTAAAGCAGTGTACACTGTAAAAAACGAGGTGTTCAGTTACCTCTACTGGGGTGTACAGCTACACCTCTGAATTCTGAAGTGTATGGTTACACCCATAGGGTGTACTATTACACTCACATTGGTTAGCACTCTGTACTTACACCAGTAAGGGTGTATTGGAAGATTTAATTATATTCATAACAAACCACTGGTAATAGTAAAGTGCTGCTTACAATGTAACTTAAATAACAGGTTAAGTTTACAATAAATTGGGTGTATTTAGAGTTTATTGACCACACCCCTAACAGATCTGGCTAGCTGCTGACGCTAATACTTATTTAGTATCATAAAGCAAGTGTAAATGGTGTCATGCAGGAGTGTATTTTAATACCAATCTGGGTGTAAAGTAACACAAAAATGAGTATAATAGAGGTGTACTACAATACTCTATTGGGAGTTACACAGGGGTGTTTGAAGGGTTTTGGGGTGTACCATTACGGGCATTTTCAATAGCTGTTTTTTGTATATAATAAAGCATATAGTGTCCATTACAATTGTGACTAAAAAAGTTTCTTTTGAGTATAATTCCGTATTTTATCTGCTATTAATTAGACAAAGTTAGTAAATAAAAATAATTGGTTTTAGTGATCAAAGTTGAAGTATTCAGACATTGTCTCCTGATAAACATGACTTTAAGGGGTCATTTAAACATTTCGTTGCAATAGTAAAAACGTTCCACACTTTACTGAATCAAACTTATTGTAATATTCAGGGGAAAATTGGTAAGTGGGGCATAAAGAATTCATCTTCCCAAACAATTTTAATTGAAAAATTATAATTTAGGAGAATATACCAATGTAGTTCATAGGACAAGTACTTGCTAACTTAAGCTCTTAGCATTCACTAAAAATATCAAAATTTGTTTATAATCATTCCATACATTTTAACCTAAATATGTTTTGTTCTCTCCCTGCAGTTAGCATTAGATCCTGCCCTGAATCTACTGAATTGTATATCAATCTTCAGTCTAAGGTATACTATTCCTAAATATTTGAGTGATATCAGCTTATAGACATGCACAAACTTTATATTGGCTTTGTATTTATATATGTAGTGGTAGTTGGCATTGAAGAGTGGTAGTTACCCTGTAGTTAAAACTACTAAAAATTAGCTATCTATGGAACTCCAAACTGTTATTTTTGCTTTTAAACCAAGTTTATTTTTGATGTCAACTGTCAAGCTTTGGCTATGTCTCTTGATCTTGCTCACCTGGGGCTTATAGGTTTGCTACAACAGAACTCAAATATGGACATTTATTGTTTATTGTAGAAAATAATTACTCCTCCTTTTATTTTTCATTCACAATTGGCCATAATGTTCACATGTTTCCTCCCTTTATTTCATGAGAGTATTGAAGTTAGAGTATGTTAAGATGAAAACAGGAACTTCCAAAATAGTGAGTGTGTATACCTTAAAAATATGAACATTTATGTAAACTAAAATTTCTGTTAAAGCAACTCTAGTTATAAACCAGAACATTATCCCACACACAGATGCACACGCATACACACACAACACACACTAACACACATTTGCTATTAGCAATTGATTGAATTTTCACTATGCATAGCTACCTCTTTAAGGCATTCACAATATGTCAAAGTTCAAAAAGGTCAATGTGTGTCCACCTCCGAAGGTATTATGTGTTTATTGAATTTTAATCCACTAAGATAAGTTACTTGTTTACTGTTCATCAAACTTTATTAAATGTGAATAACAAGTCTAAAGCTACAATTGCAAAACTTTGCACTGTTAGTTATTATTATTCCTACAAAACATAAAACCAGCTGTTGAGGTCTTCACAGTGTTGTTATTGTTCATTAATACAAGCTTATATATTTGATTACCAGAAAAGGAATATTCAACCTGTGTTGACTTGTTTTCCACACAACTATTTAAGTTTTACTTTCAATGTGTATTATAGAGAGTTATGTGCAATTGTTTGTCTTACCTGACGATTTGCTGTATTTTTAGCATATTATGTCATAGTAGTATTATTACATAAAATATTAATCCAATAATATCCTGTTTTTCTCATTCCCAGTCCCCCAAACCTTTCAAACACATTCCCTCCCCCCACCCCCTCCCCCTCCACATGCACCTTTATCTCAACTTCTGACAAAAGAATGTGAATTTATGAATTGTATTCTAAGACAAATTTAGCAGAATATTTCAAATATCAAAGTCTTACATCTTATAAGGGTAATTCCTGGGAAGCTAGGGGACCTTGTCCCCCAAACTTTTAGCCATCATATGATACATGTGGACTACACACGTCAATAAACTTTAATTCCAGTACGTTTCGACAAAGTTTGCTGGTCTTCTTCAGTTACAGATAATAGCAAAAAAGTGGAGTGACTAGCTGGATGACTCAATAAATGGTGGTAAACTGCATCACTATGCCTCTCAAAAATAACATTTGGATTCTATATGCTATAAATTAGAAAAGAATTCTAATTAATATTAATAATATATTAGTGTGAGTGCTCAAAAGCATCCCAGTGTTGTTTCCTGGTAAACAGATTATAATGTGTGATTTATACGCTTCGTAACAATAGTGAAAAAAATTCCACATTTTACTGAGAATCAACCATGGTGTACTCTTCAGAGGAGTAATTACGGGGAGGGGTGGCAAGTTCCTCCGCCCAAAAATGTTTTATGAAAAATTATAATGGAGAAGAACTTACCAAGACAGTCAATGCAGTTCATGAGACAAGTACATGCTAATTGAGGCTTTTAACATTCAGAAAATAATATCCAAATCATGTATAATTATTTCATAAGCTATAATTTAAAAATATTTTGACCCCTCCCTGTTTGCAGTTAATCCTCCTCTGAATATACAGAATCTATATTATATACATGCATAATTTTATTCTGGCTTATATTCCTATGTAGTAGTTGTTGACAGTTAAGAGTGATGGATATTGTGTAGTTAGAACTGCTCAAAGTCAATCATTAATAGAACTTCTAACTGTTATTTTACCTCAACATAAATATCATGGCAACCACACAATATATCAAACTCCACTCACCAGTACAAGCTAACTTGGCCTGCTAGCAATACACACACACACACACACACACAGGGATGTAGGAGTAGTCTTGTCTGTGCGATGGTTATATCAGTTGTGCCACTCATTAGGTGAATATTATCATGCCTTCCTTGCAATCTCTTATATTACAAGCAAACCTCGTAGCTCTTAGTAGTCCTAAGGTGTTCTGAAAAGAGAAGATCTGGTATATACTTATAATAATAGCCAATCCATCTGCTATAGCAAATGTCACAATTGGAAGTAGAGTAAGTTGACATACGGGAAAATGGGATAACAATAAATAAACAAATAAATTCAAAATAAAATACCAATGGTTTGGCACTATCAGAATGTTGTTTCTCTTTATCTCTCAACACCAGAAGAAAGAATGCCTCTCAGCTGTCATTGCCCATCACACAGCTTCAACAAAGTCAGATCAAGAGATGACCATTTTAGTCTTGCTCTTCTAGGAAAACTTGTGTGTGTGTGTGCGTGTGTGTGTGCATGCATGCGTGTGTGTGTGTGTGCATGCATGTGTGTGTGTGTGTGTGTGTGTGCTTTTACCAGGAATGGCTGTATATTGGTGGGACCAGTCATATATGGAGAGAAGATAACACATCGAGAGGAAGAACACTTGAAGTGTGCCATTGATGAGGTTATGAAGAAGATCTGTCCTCCAACAAGTACAGTGTCAGCTTCATGCCTGTTAAAGTATGCCATTTAGATGACTAACCCTACACAGCGCGTCAAGTATTGGAGATCAGGGTTACCCCAGGAGAAACTTGTGAACTCTATGAGCTTTAATATAAATATATTTTGGCCCCTCCCTGCTGTCAGCAATTGATCCTCCCCGGAATGTACAGAAAAGTATATAAATCTTCAGTCTATAAGGTAGACTTATATAAACATGAATAATTTTATTGTGGCTTATATTCTTACATAGTAGTTGTTGACATCTAGGAGTGATGGATACTGTGTGGTTAGAACTGCTCAAAGTCAACCATCAACAGAACTTCTAATTATTATTGTTACCTCTAAAACAAGCATGGGGAGGGGGGGGGGGGGGGGGGGGTCTATTCTCCCAACCATGTGTACCAATACTGTCAATGCAGTTATTTATTGCATTCTTGTTATAACAAAGGTTATAGCTATTAAAGATAGTATATTGATGTTGCTAATAAAAGGGTGTGGTTATGCATTCATTAGTACTTTTAAACTATTATTCACAATCCCAGCTCTGGACTTGAATGGTTACATTATTTATTTTCCGAGAGCCTCAACCTTATATTATACTGTCTAGGAGATATGATTGATCCTTCACATTAATAAATTCGAGGATACAATACCATTATAGAAACTATAAGATTACAAAGCAAATAATAATATATAAATTTAACATGAAACAAATTGAGCTATACAAGATTGTAGCATGCCTGGCATTTGTGTAATTAAGGAGTAATAATATCCAATAGTTTTCCATTGCAATATGAATTGTATTTATTCATTTAAGCCAATTCATTTATATTGTATCTAAATTAAATATAGAAAATAAAAGCATTTTAATTGAAGTTTCTGCTTAAGTGTGTGGGGGTTTAAGCTGACTTTTCTTTAAACATGGTAGACTGCCACCAGAGTCGGTCTATAACTAATCTCCTACCTCTTGATCATTTAACTAATAGCTCCTCCTAACCACCCAGGGGCGTCCAGGAAGTTATAGATGCAATATTTTAGTTATACAATGATGCAGGTGAACATATGGTGAGACTGACTAAAAGGGAGTGGACCAAGCCGTGCAATATATAGCCAGTCCACCCACGGGTGAAACAGAAATAAAGTGTGCTACACTGCACACGCTCAATAAACACATGTGTGAATTATAGAATGTTCTAGAACACGCTCAATAAATAGAACGTTCTGAAACAAGTTATAGTGTCAAATGAACCAATAACAAATTGTCAGTTCATTCAGTGGGCGGTGTCCCACAAAGTAGGTAATTAACTACAATGACATGTAGTCATTGATTAGTGTACTAAATTATATACTTCAATCAAGTATAGTTTACAGCAGTGTGGTAATGACACACATATAAAAAAAATACTATAGTAATGATTCATTATTGAAGTTATACTCAAGATTAATTTTTGAAAATGAAAAACACATTCAGTGTAGTTTAAAAAAGTTGATTACAGTCGGACCTCGTTCAATGGACCTTCCGAAAAATGGACAACCACGATACAGTGGACAAACACAAAACTACGGATGGATTTCCTATTGAAAATTGTATATTAGGAGCTTCCGAGATGTGGACCTTCCGAGTTCCGGATGACAGACAGAACAGAATTCCCACTATTGCTACACCATACAAAAAGTGCTTCACTTAATGGACATTCATTGACACATATAAAAATTTAACAGTTCAGACAATTTTAATGAATCAACAAGTTCTATCTCGGGTCCTAATGCCTACATTTCTGAGTATATATGCATATATATGTATATACTAGTGATGTGCTCTAATAGCACAAAATAGCGAAGCGAGCGATCCATGTTCCCTGTAATTGCAGCTATTCCATGCATGCTTGGTGTGGCTACAAAATACTGTCAGATTCTTTACTTTGCTACCTGTTTCTGTTTCGTTTTAGCTCTCCTCCTCCTTGCCCTGTCTTTTTCATTTCTTATCGCTCTCCTTACTAATTTTTCTTCAGGAGTTTCTAACGCCCTCAAAGCTCTTGACCGTGCGTTTCTAACGTCGTTTTGTGGCATCGCTACTTCATACGGCGGGTAAACAAAACAAAATGTTGCTAAGAAGGTTACCCGGCCCGCGCAAGCGCGTAGGAGAAAGGGTACACACGTACGCCCACGCAAGAACAAAAACAATTTCTAGACCTAAATATATATATATATCGCGAACTCATTAGAGAGTCAGCTCCGCTCGCTTCGCTCGCTTCGCTGAACTAGTGGTGCGCTCGAATAGCGCAAAATAGCGAAGCGAGCGATGCATGTTCCCTGTAATTGCAGCTATAGATACAGTTATGATGAAGGTTATAAAATTTAGGCTATGTATAATAAAGTTTAAATGTTATACTTTTTGTGGTAAAACAAGAGTAATGAATTATTTTATTATTTATTTTATTAATGTAATTCGTAATCAGCTACATAGTATTGCTTTATATAATAAAGTTTAAATGTTATATTATTTGTGATAATATAAGAATAATGAATTATTTTACCATCAAAGTTATTGGCTGGTGTTTTAGACAGAATATACTGCTATTTAATTAAAAATGTCATACATCATTACAGTTATAGCTGATGTAAACTTTGTGGTTTAATAAAAATAAAAAATAAAAGAGTTTGTTTGGGTACTATGACATATTCAGAGGGAGAGCAGAGTATGTTAAATGGATGTAGATCTTAGACTACATAGTTTGATAATAGAGTTAGGTTAATTTTTATAGTTTTACATTAAATTTAACCTGCACGTGGAGGAATGTTTCCAGGATGCATGTTATTTTGAGCTGAATAGAGCTTAGGGATATGTTTATCCCGGCTACATCGACAACATTCCAATGACTTAAATTTCATTTTGGTGCCTGGAAACTTCTCCATACACGTTATGCAGACTGGGATAGTAATCGATGAGATTTTAGCATGAAAATTACGCATTGCTGTGTGAACTTGAGGATCATCAAATGCTGGAATAATATGGTGCAATGGAACCTGGGGATGTTGTCTTGACCTGTTCCCCCTAACTTGAGACAATCTAGTCTCCCATTGAAGTGGTGTTTCATCAGCCAATCTCTGCTGTTGGTTAGTTGACAACTGCTCTAATCTAGAGGAATTTTGTAATGAAGATTCATTTGCTGTTCTCAACAGTTGGTTAGTGGACAAACAGTGGAGCCTGTGATCTCTTTCACTATCACTTTCAAACAAATGTGTCACTTGCTGTTTTTGTGACATTAGTTGTAGACGTTGCTCTCTGCATAATGGTTTCCTAAACGAAAATCTCGTATTAACTTATTGAAGTATATATTTTATTTTATATTTACCTCTTGCATTCGTTGCTGATAAGCTGAAAGGCTTTGCGGTATCGAAATTGTTTGAGTTATATTTTCTGCAACTTTTTTTGCTGCTTTGGGTGTATATGAGAATGGATGTCCTCTGATAGATGTCTTTTCCTTCCTCTTGCAGTACAAAAAGTAGTGGGGATATTAGCTTCTTGTTCAGATGGTGTGGCTGCATTTTCAGTGTCTTCAAGAGTAGTTGAGTCTACAGCTGTATAAAGTTGATTGGTACAGTAATCCTCAGGAATAGTCTAATAAATAAATTAGGAACATTTAATGGCTTTTCAAAAAGAAAGATTCTATACTTTGCTACCTGTTTCTGTTTCGTTTTAGCTCTCCTCCTCCTTGCCCTGTCCTTTTCATTTCTTATCTCTCTCCTTACTATTTTTTCTTCTGGAGTTCCTAACGCCCTCAAAGCTCTTGACCGAGCGTTTCTAACGTTTTGTCTACTGGGCATCGCTACTTCGTACGGCGGGTAAACAAAACAAATTGTTGCTAAGAAGGTTACCCGGCCCGCGCAAGCGCGTAGGATAAAGGGAACGTTTTGTCTACTGGGCATCGCTACTTCGTACAGCGGGTAAACAAAACAAGATGTTGCTAAGACGGTTACCCGGCCCGCGCAAGCGCGTAGGAGAAAGGGTACACACGTACGCCCACGCAAGAACAAAAACAATTTCTAGACCTAAATATATATATATATCGCGAACTCATTAGAGAGTCAGCTCCGCTCGCTTCGCTCGCTTCGCTGAATTATAATATGAATATAATATGTATAATATACAAAAAAAAATCATGCTGTTGCGATGAATGTTTAATTCCAGTATTGCAATAATAATTACTAACATACATAAACTTAATTGAATAATGAAACAGTTAATTCCATAAACTCATCAAGTTAATTTAAATAATGGTATGGTTTGATTGTGTTTAGAAAAAAGACTTCCAAAGCTCTTTCAACAATCAGTGTAAACTTGTTAATGCTTTTATTAAGTGCATTAGAAAAAAACTAAAAAGACCAACTAGTGCGCTTCCTTGCAGCTACTTTGCCTATCGTACAATGTTGTGCAATTCTAAGTAGGAACATGTATTTAGCCCTTGTTCCTTCAGTAAACAACAGAGCTTTATTATGACTCAAACAATGAGTGGTTTACAACATGAAACTTCTACACTACCATTGAGAGAGAACAAGAT
>WLWD01005669.1_pt1 | contig 56445 bp, 26 predicted proteins | sample 6712731 | NCBI WGS metagenome assembly WLWD01 (sample SAMN12718690, study PRJNA576275) | sponge metagenome | isolation source: marine sponge | host: Mycale hentscheli | place: New Zealand: South Island, Marlborough, Capsize Point | collected 2014-11-01 | reverse complement strand
CTACTGACACTACAAAAAAAGTGGCATTTCCTGAGTACAGTTTAAGTCAGAAATTAACATGAAATGTCAGGCTTGACTTTCATGAGTTACAAATGAACTATCAGGTACAGGAAATTTCACATTCCACTCTAGTTTCATGGTGTGCATGAAATATGATATGTCCTGGTAATGTAATTCCATGAAATGTTATATTCCTGAAAAATTTCATGAAAACATGAAATTTGGAATTTCCATAGCTATTGTATGGAACATGAAACATGGACTGTAGCTGAATTTCATGATGTCAGAAATTTCAAACGTTAAATAATGAGGCTTGTGTTTCCATCTGTTCACATCTAGCTATACTTTGTTCAACAGCTGTTATTTGAATAAAAAATTTCTTTCTAAAATTAGATATTTATTACTTAGTCATTTGTTTCCTTGTTTCATTATTATTTTGTTTATGCATTTTTAAAATTTATTTGTTTAATTTACACTACATAAAAAAGCCCAGTTTACAAGGATTTTCACAAATTTATATGCAGCATATACATCGTAGTTTCTTTTTTTTACCAAGACAAGTGTACAGGAACAATAGATCAAGTAACACCTGAGGTGTACTAGGCATCTACTGGAGTTTACTGAAGTGGTAAGTTTACAGATAGTTTAACACTAATACTTAGAATTTACAGATGTACATGCAGGATGTATACACTGTACAAAAAAAAATTTTTTTAATTCATATGTATAATTATTTTTAATGTGAAGTTTTTGTACGTGATGATAATAATAATAATTAATAAACACAATTTTAAATTATTATTACTAAATTAAAAAATATATGCATTTTTTAGCTTGGTAAAGGGATAGGTCCCCTTGAGACTGTAGTTATATCAATGGAATCTAATGAATACATTTATTCATTCTCCTTCATTCATTTACGTGTTCTCACTCATTCATTCTCATTCATTCATTCATTCTCATTCATTCTCATTCATTCATTCATTCTCATTCATTCTTAATTGCTTTACAATTAATTGATCAAAAAATATACACCACTACACTGTCTATTTAAATAGCTATTTCTTAATACTATATGGGAAAAAACATGCATTTGCCCTCTGACTATTCATTTATAGCTAAACTGTTACAGTAAACAATACAGTAACCTCTATCCAGAAAACCCTTTACCAGTGATATCACCAGGCCAAATGTGTTAACAACGCTTTACCATACAAAAGTAATAATATTGACTGGAAATGGTCGTCCGAAATTGTCAAAGTGGCTGGATTAATCTCTCGCTCTCTCGCTCTCTCGTGGGGAAGATCTCCTCTGGCTATAACAGCGCTAACTACCCTAACATGACGCGCGGGGGAAGGATCAGGTTAGTAAAAAGACCGGCCCCGTGAGACTGCTGTGCGAATGTGTTGCACCAATAATGGGTGGAGTGGATGCGTTCCTATGGTACATAGGCTTCAGCGTCGAGGTGAGTAGTTGACAACTGAATTATGGTATTTCTAAATTTCCTGTGGGGATAAGCAGAGGTTACCTGAATTATAATAGAGATTATTTTGTCTGCAACACAAATCTTTAAGGTGGTATTATTCCCAATTGTTTTTCGTAGCACACTAGAAAATTTAGTTCAAGGATAACAGTAACAACTAAAAAAAATTTTGTGTATCTCTTTGGCCATGGCAATAATTTTTCAGTTTCTCATTCAAAATACTCACAAGTGCTACCACAGCTACAATGAAAGCAAAAGCATCCATGTTAACTTTTATCTATGGTGCCATTCTAATTAATGCTGTCTTGAATAAAATTGGGGCGATGATTTGTTGTTTTTTTTGTTTTGTTTTTTTATTTCTGAAATCAATGTGTGACGTAACTTATGTTTTTTTATGATGTGGAGCGAGAATGGTAATTTCTTTGGAGTAACATTGGTTTCAAGGTGTACAGTGTATCTTTTCACATAAAAGAATATTGAGGCTAGGAACCATGGCAACCATTACAACCTCTCTTTAGACAACTGGGTACATTCGCAAAGTTTTGATGACCTTTACCAAATCTGGTATAGCATATGCACCACTAGAAGAATTGTGGCTGTCCGGGTCTTATGAGTCGCAATACGTTTTAATGGGTTATGGCTGGTAGTGAGGTGATCCATAGTAACCAAAATGTGGTATTAGTTTTCTGGTTGTGTAGGGTCTATCTTTTGCCCAGTGTAATTACTGCTATTCCTACTCACATGCTGGTGTGTCGAACACTCACTAATTTACATGATAGTTGCTCCTCCCAATCTGTTGATAACAGATAGGACATTTGTGCTAAGGAATGAAATGTCTCCACCTATAAACTATCAAACTGTGTGTTTCAAGGCTAGTGCTGCACGCACACGTGTTTACCCGTACTATTTCACTTTTAAAGCCTGTATACTAATCCAAAGATCTTTAGTTTTATGCTTTCAGTGATTCAGTCATTCTCGGCTGAAATAATTATAATAATAGCAAATTTTTTCTCGCTCTAACAGCCAATATTGTTAATTAAAACTTAAGTGAATTAATTTAATAGCTCTAACAGCCAATATTGTTATTAAAACTTAAGTTTTAATTAACAATATTGGCTGTTAGAGCGAGAAAATTTTTGCTATTATTAAAAGTTATGCTTATTAACACTAGTGCACATGTGTGAGAGGGTTACAGTAGTCATCCTGTGTGTCTGTCACACTCTGATTTTGGAGATTACAGACAATTGATGGTTTGCCGCTGTGAAGTTTAATGAAGTTGCTGGAAGTGGAGTTTTGCATTGAAAATATATACCAGCGAGTGTCTTTGGCCTGGTTTAGCTTCTTCTCTTATGAAGACAATGTTTACATGTACCGTTTTCATTGCTCGAGCTATATTGATGCCTCATTTAGAATTGTCTTGCCAGCATGCAGAGAGCGACATGTTCAATTGGTTACAAAGTACACATCTCATGAACACGTGGATACAGAGTGTGGTATTACAATACGAGTGGGCAGAGTCAATTATACTCGAAGTGTAATGTGTATGTACACATAATTATAATGATACGGGACTTCAATAGAAAGCTTACCGGAGTGACAGATGTACAGTTTTACTCTTGTGGAGTAGATAATATTTCACCTTCAACTCTCACACATCAAAGGTGTGAACCCTCAACTTTACTATATACTAGCTAGCTATTACAAAATCATCTCAGACCAATAAATAATTTATTTCGCGAACTATTAAGATTCATTATATAGTATTATCATTTTTTACTACAATACATTAGTAAAGACATAATTGCAATATATTTTAAGTAATTATACTCTACTGGCAATTAATTTCATTTAGTGCACGCTATATGCATTGAAATATATATACAGGCCCGGAGGAACCGGTCCGGTTGGTCCGGTTTTGGCTGGACCATCATTTGAAATGGGAATTCCGAAATAACTGTTATCTTCAAGAGGGGGGGGGGGAATCCCAAATTGACAACCTTTACCGATAAATTTCATTCTCCTGAGGCTCGTTTAGCGATGGCTTAACATTTATTGATTGCGATAAAAATCTAAGTCTAAGATTGATTTATTTATCTGTAAGTACAGTTTGCAATGTAGTTAGTATTGTCAGTAATTGTTCTAGCTTTTTAGCTACATGTATGATGGCATCATTCTAAACTTTAGCTAATACAAAATTCTTTTTTAATTTAACAAGCTATTACAATTATAGTGAATAAAAGTATGTATAGACTTGTTGCACCCATGAATTATCCTTAGCCACACCCATGAACTGTTTTGGTCACACCCATGATCTGTTTTGACCACGCCCACTACTGGCCGGACCAATTCATGAGAGTGTCTTCCGTCCCTGTTATAGAGTGGAAGTTATTTTTAAACATTTGGACTAATTCTTTACACATTCACTTTCTTTTTATTGAACTCTAGTGTACTTATGCACGCACACGCATACGTCTATAATAAGTGTATCACCAACATATGTACCAATTTTGTGTTGTATGCTAGAATAAGAGTTGTTTGAGCATGTAGAAGCATGTGTAGGTTAGTGTTCACGTGTAGGTTAGTGTTCACGTGTAGGTTAGTGTTCACGTGTGGGTTAGTGTTCACGTGTGGGTTAGTGTTCACGTGTGGGTTAGTGTTCACGTGTAGGTTAGTGTTCACGTGTAGGTTAGTGTTCATGTGTAGGTTAGTGTTCACGTGTAGGTTAGTGTTCACGTGTAGGTTAGTGTTCACGTGTAGGTTAGTGTTCACGTGTAGGTTAGTGTTCACGTGTAGGTTAGTGTTCACGTGTAGGTTAGTGTTCACGTGTAGGTTAGTGTTCACGTGTAAATTAGTGTTCATGTGTAGGTTAGTGTTCACGTGTAGGTTAGTGTTCCCGTGTAGGTTAGTGTTCATGTGTAGGTTAGTGTTCACGTGTAAATTAGTGTTCATGTGTAGGTTAGTGTTCATGTGTAAATTAGTGTTCATGTGTAGGTTAGTGTTCACGTGTAGGTTAGTGTTCACGTGTAGGTTAGTGTTCACGTGTAGGTTAGTGTTCACGTGTAGGTTAGTGTTCACGTGTAGGTTAGTGTTCACGTGTAGGTTAGTGTTCACGTGTAGGGTAGTGTTCACGTGTAGGTTAGTGTTCACGTGTAGGTTAGTGTTCACGTGTAGGTTAGTGTTCACGTGTAGGTTAGTGTTCACGTGTAGGTTAGTGTTCACGTGTGGGTTAGTGTTCACGTGTAGGTTAGTGTTCACGTGTAAGTTAGTGTTCACGTGTAGGTTAGTGTTCACGTGTAGGTTAGTGTTCACGTGTGGGTTAGTGTTCACGTGTAGGTTAGAGTTCACGTGTAGGTTAGTGTTCACGTGTAAGTTAGTGTTCACGTGTAAGTTAGTGTTCACGTGTAGGTTAGTGTTCATGTGTAGGTTAGTGTTCACGTGTAGGTTAGTGTTCACGTGTAGGTTCGTGTTCATGTGTAGGTTAGTGTGGGTTAGTGTTCATGTGTAGGTTAGTGTGGGTTAGTGTTCATGTGTAGGTTTGTGTGGGTTAGTGTTCATGTGTAGGTTAGTGTGGGTTAGTGTTCATGTGTAGGTTAGTGTGGGTTAGTGTTCATGTGTAGGTTAGTGTAGGTTAGTGTTCATGTGTAGGTTAGTGTGGGTTAGTGTTCATGTGTAGGTTAGTGTTCACGTGTAGGTTAGTGTTCACGTGTAGGTTAGTGTTTACGTGTAGGTTAGTGTTCATGTGTAGGTTAGTGTTCACGTGTAGGTTAGTGTTCACGTGTAGGTTAGTGTTCACGTGTTGTGTAGGTTAATGTTCACGTGTAGGTTAGTGTTCACGTGTGGGTTAGTGTTCACGTGTAGGTTAGTGTTCACGTGTAGGTTAGTATTCACGTGTGGGTTAGTGTTCACGTGTAGGTTAGTGTTCACGTGTAGGTTAGTGTTCACGTGTAGGTTGGTTAGTGTTCACGTGTAGGTTAGTGTTCACGTGTAGGTTAGTGTTCACGTGTAGGTTAGTGTTCACGTGTAAGTTAGTGTTCATGTGTAGGTTAGTGTTCATGTGTAAATTAGTGTTCATGTGTAGGTTAGTGTTCACGTGTAGGTTAGTGTTCACGTGTAGGTTAGTGTTCACGTGTAGGTTAGTGTTCACGTGTAGGTTAGTGTTCACGTGTAAATTAGTGTTCATGTGTAGGTTAGTGTTCACGTGTAGGTTAGTGTTCCCGTGTAGGTTAGTGTTCATGTGTAGGTTAGTGTTCACGTGTAAATTAGTGTTCATGTGTAGGTTAGTGTTCATGTGTAAATTAGTGTTCATGTGTAGGTTAGTGTTCACGTGTAGGTTAGTGTTCACGTGTAGGTTAGTGTTCACGTGTAGGTTAGTGTTCACGTGTAAGTTAGTGTTCATGTGTAGGTTAGTGTTCACGTGTAGGTTAGTGTTCACGTGTAGGTTAGTGTTCACGTGTAGGTTAGTGTTCACGTGTAGGTTAGTGTTCACGTGTAGGTTAGTGTTCACGTGTAGGTTAGTGTTCACGTGTAGGTTAGTGTTCACGTGTAGATTAGTGTTCACGTGTAGGTTAGTGTTCACGTGTAAGTTAGTGTTCACGTGTAGGTTAGTGTTCACGTGTAGGTTAGTGTTCATGTGTAAATTAGTGTTCATAGTGTTCATGTGTAGGTTAGTGTTCATGTGTAGGTTAGTGTGGGTTAGTGTTCATGTGTAGGTTAATGTTCATGTGTAGGTTAGTGTTCACGTGTAGGTTAGTGTTCACGTTTGGGTTAGTGTTCATGTGTAGGTTAGTGTTCACGTGTAGGTTAGTGTTCACGTGTGGGTTAGTGTTCACGTGTGGGTTAGTGTTCACGTGTGGGTTAGTGTTCACGTGTGGGTTAGTTTTCACGTGTGGGTTAGTGTTCACGTGTAGGTTAGAGTTCATGTGTAAATTAGTGTTCATAGTGTTCATGTGTAGGTTAGTGTTCATGTGTAGGTTAGTGTGGGTTAGTGTTCATGTGTAGGTTAATGTTCATGTGTAGGTTAGTGTTCACGTGTAGGTTAGTGTTCACGTTTGGGTTAGTGTTCATGTGTAGGTTAGTGTTCACGTGTAGGTTAGTGTTCACGTGTAGGTTAGTGTTCACGTGTAGGTTAGTGTTCACGTGTAGGTTAGTGTTCACGTGTAGGTTAGTGTTCACGTGTGGGTTAGTGTTCACGTGTGGGTTAGTGCTCACGTGTGGGTTAGTGTTCACGTGTAAATTAGTGTTCATGTGTAGGTTAGTGTTCACGTGTAGGTTAGTGTTCACGTGTAGGTTAGTGTTCACGTGTTGTGGGCATATATGTGAGGGGTTTCTGTAAATATTTCTTCTATGTTTTTTTCAACTTAGACTGAGAACTGATTCAAGGCTAGTAATTGGGGTGAAGGTAACTAACATAGTTGTGGTCACGGAATGAGTAACTACAATTACACTGTAGCTGACTTATTTTGTTGGTTCATGTGGTAATTTTCACCTAATTTTTTGTAACCGTACATATCAGCCCACTGTTATTTGCATTTGCTGAGTTATTGTATATCAACTGTAACTGTGCTTTTTAAATATAATTGTATAGCTCAGATCCGGGGCTTACCTGGGCTTTTTGTATGAGTAATAGCACGGGTAATCGTGCTATTCGGGATTAATAGCACGAGTAACGTGATTGAAATAGTACGAGGCGAAGCAGAGCGCTATTTCAATTGCTTTATGAGTGCTATTGATCCCTAATAAGCACAGGTTACCTGTGCTATCACTCGCTAATGGTAGGCCAGCTTTTTAAAAAGTCATTTGCAATTGTAGCTATTATATAGTTCACTCACTATCTCTTATTTCAGGATTAGCTTCCGCTGGAACTTCGTTTTCAACGTGCGGCTCCTCCTGATCCATTGAAAAACATTCCGTCTAATATGGGTAGAGCTTCTGTGGTGGTAAAGAATGACATCGTCTCCAACTAAAAACTACTCGAGCTGTGCATTTCCAAGGTTAACACTGCACGCGTGCGCACTTTACCCATACTATTTCACTTAGCTACCGAGGTATTTCTCTTAGTTTCCACTTAGTTACCGAGGTATTTCAATTAGTTACGCGCTATTTCACTTTCCCCATGCGATTTCCATTGAACAGCGATTTTTCACATACATTTTTAATGTACTATTAGCTACATTACTATGATACAATATAATCATTTCACACTCTGTAATATATTGTAGCACACTGACTTCTTCCCATAGTTAAATAATAACCTTGCTTGGTTTCAATTGAACTTTGTGATAGGTGGTGTCAATAAGGGTCACCTTTATTCTGTGTATTAACAGGTAGAGATTTTTAGTGTATCAAGTACATATCTGAGTATTTATAATTGTAAAATGGTATAACTGTACTTTTACTGTGTGTGTTGTGTATGTGTGAAACTTAAAAGGATTGCCGATGCGAAGGCCTGCTCATGGTCCAAGATGATGGAGTGACAGGACGATTAGAACCGAGAAGTAGACGTGGTGTGTGACCACATAGTACAGGAGTAGCTGAATGGGATAGTGCATAGCAGGGCTGGAGAATGAGGCAGAGGGAGGGCTGAAGAAGGAAGGGCAGAGGAGAAAGGCTACTGCTCAACTGCATATGCCCTTTATCTTGCCAACAGATCTTCCAGAGAAGGATGAATTGCCTCCTCAAGATGACTGGAAAAGAAGCTGTGAACATTCCAGCTTAACTTGTTTGTTTACACCTGCTGCTATGCATTCTATCATATCCCACTTCATTTGTGCACTTCTTCTTGAACCCCAGTCATCAAGCAATTTTTTTTTTCATGCCATTATTTTTATTTCTACTGTACTGAGACTTTGATAACTGTAAGGTGATTGCTATAACTTTATCAGATGTGAAAAAGAGTACTGAAGTGCTGTCCCGGTGAACTTCTAGTGATAATAACATTACTTTGTTGTGAGGGGATCATAGGTTTTGACTAGTTCATCAACTCCTTATAGATTCCTCCATAAATATTGTGGGAAACACAAACTCCACTCAATTAATATTCAGTTGTAGCGTACATGCTGGCAAGGAATTTAAGACTGCCAGCCAACTTTTTATAGGAGTCCTGGTGAAGCAAATAGCCTTGAGTTGTGTCTAATAGCACAAAATGGATCACAGCTGAGTGTAATCTATCTGGAGAAGTGATTATGGTATTCAAGGTGATTTACCAAAACTTACACTATAACAATTACTAAAAACTATAAGGAAGATTGTAATAACTATAATATAGCTAATTAGTAACACTATCAAATATTATATAGTGATTTCAAATATCTCAACCTGGTTAATATCAATAATGACTAATTGATTGAATAAAATTTGTAGCTACTTCTACAGCAAGAAAGAAAAGTTGTATTATATAAGGTTAAGTGCCTCATTGCAGTACAGAACTATCAGATTGTTTTTTTTTTCTTCAGTAACTGTAACTAGTTATAACATAATAGACAGCTTCTGAATGAATGAAATATATATACGGAAATAATAATAATAATAACAATAATAATAATAATAATAATAATAATAATAATAATAATAATAATAGCAACAACAAAAGCTGCCACACAACATGTGTCTCTGATGACGTGTCTCCTGTAAGATAATGCAAAAAAGTGTCTGGACAAGTGGTATCCCACACTAATGGTCTCCCAGCACTCCATGGCTCTAAAGTCATGCCATCCTGTTTTTTTATCATCATCTGGAGAGGCAAGGAGGTTCCAATCTGTAGGGAATTTTAGCTGCTGACAGGGTGATGCCAATTGAGTTCATAGTTTCATCATTATTATTAACTACACAGCTAAACGTTAACAGATTAGCTTTCTGTATTATATAAGGTTAAGTGCTTTACAAAAGATCAGTAACTATCGGATTGTTTTTTAAGCAACTGTAACTATAACAACAGTCCACGCCTTCTGAGGGCGCTTTGTATGGGGTCTCGCCCCCGCGCCACCTGTGCCGGCGAATTTGCTGGGGGGAGAAAGAGACTAGAGAAGAAGCGTATGCTAAAGGTTAGAGTTATTTCACGGAGAGTAAAACTGCGTGTACGCTAACTCTTATGAGACTAGTGGCTGACTGTATGGAAATGTTTTTTTAGTTGCGTGGGTTACTTAGTTGTATCATTATAATAAGATATGGTGATTAGGTCACCAAATACTTTAACCTGAGCTTTCTTTTGGTGTTGGTAATGTAGCTAAGATTAGTATGTTTAATTTTCTAGTTGCATATAACTTAATATTTTCTACATGTATCCTGTGTATGGTCTCGTTTATAGTAGAACTAAGGATGCTAAATAACATAATCTATTTTACATTTCTAACAGAGCTTTTTTTTTTTTTTTTTTTAATGATCACGTACTGAATAGTGGGGGTAGTATTTTAGTTTTGCTTCTGTTCAGGGTTGTAAAGCCTGAATATGCTGCTACTTAGAAACTATGCTAAATAGATCAGTTCAGAATCGATATAGCTACTAATTATTTAACATTTATCCTTAAGTAGGAGGAAGAAGCAAGCAGAGTAGTATGAGAAATGAGTATGATACAGCAACTAGCTGAACAAAATACTGTGGATACAGAACATATGAGAGATGCAAGAATGGCCTTACAAAAAGGGTGTTGACATAGGAGTCATAATGTTACAGATATGTGAGTTTGTGTGGGTAAATGTTATATGAACTAAGTAATTTAGGTATAAGGGTGGTGTTGCTTGAAATGTTATGAAAGAGATGGTGGGTAGAGTGTTGTATAGGTGATAAGTGGCCAATTGGTGAATAAGGTGTGGAGGAGCCCAAACAGTTTTTGCCAAAGAACAAGATGTTCTTATTCTACCATGAGTCTGCTACAAGTAAAGAAAGAAAAAGAAGAAAAACCTCTTGCAAGTTGCTGTAAGTATGGGAGCCTGTATTATAGACTTCTGGAATTTTTTTATTTTCAGATTTCGTATTACATAACTTGAAATGTTTACTTTATTACTTTTATAATGCTGATAAATGTTTATTAAAAATTATGTAACTATATAGTTGACTGACATCAGGTGAAACTGTAAAGACTGCAGTAGTTTGAACAGGTGTTCATGCATTGATTATATATAGGGGTACAAATTTAACTTATGTAATCTCATTTCTTGTATTTTTCACAAGTTGTAACCACTCACCTTCTTTTTTATGCCTGAGATTGAATACCAAAACCTCTGTAATGTAATTTTTCACATGTCTTTATTAGTGAAACAGATGTTTTATAGCTGGCTTGTTGGTGTACTATATTATGGTGTAAATTGAAACAAGTTTTTTTTTATATGTTTATCTTTGATACAAATTGGCATCATCATCATTTTAAGTTATCTTTCTATCATACTCACTTGCCACTGTATATTAGCAGTTAGAAACCACAATCTCATTATGACTGAGAATAGGGCCACACAAACTACACAAACTACATTTCTTATTTCTCATCAACTATATTGGAAAATGTGACCAGGGAGGAAGATCATTATTCATTATTTAATATAGTTGACTTCTATAAGAAAAAAATTGAATTGCATATAGCAAGTATGAGGTAGTAGTGGAGCAGTGGGTGTGACCTGCATAATAAATTTTGAAGCAGTGGCTGCATCACCCAGGCAGATGTTGTTGAGAAACAAGGTATTTAGTTGGTTTGGACTTAAAGTAAACAAACACTAATTCTATAAATTGAGGAGGCTGTTATACCATGTTGTTATGTTTGATTTTTGGTTCACTAATTTTTTTTACACCTTCAAAAGAGACTGAGCTGATATCTATCTTTGCATTGGTTGCAGTGTGTACATGTGTTGCAAAGTTCAGTCTGAGCTTTATGTATGTGGTTGTGTGTGGTTAGACCTGGTGGTTGTACCTGGAAAACCTGAGCAGCTGTAATTGAGTTCAGTGAAGTTGCTGTAACTACATTTTCTCCACATACACACATTTCATTGAAGTGAGATGTGACAGGTGTACTCAGGTATGTATATGGGATAAAATTTATTTGAGGCTATTTTGTATGCACAAATATGATCTGCAACCAGCATGACCCATAAAAGTTTAAATTTCAGTCTGCTATCAAAATGTATTTAATTACAATTATGATCTAAGGACATAGAACTCTGTGTGTGTGTGTGTGTGTGTGTGTGTGTGTTAGGATAATGAGGATATTGCAGTATGCATGGGTTGTGTTGATCAGCCAATAATGATGGTTAGTTCAAGTGTTAGTAAAGTTCCTTTTGTTGAAATTTGTGCTAGATAACCAAAGCAAAACTGAATTTTAGTAATTCAGATTTTTTAATATGCCAGGTGAATATTTTTTAAGCCTTTGCTGCAGGTCTATATACTATTCCAGTTAACCTCCAATTTGCATCAGATTGAACGCAATTGGAGCCAAGAAAAAAATTACAAGAGAAAAATATTGATAGTAACTATATTTAGTTATAATGCATTATCATTATATTGCTAGCCCCATGGTTGTATTACCTGTGTTTATCAAAACAAAAAATTGTTACTAGGGATTGTATAAACTAATTTTTCAGTTTTCCAAGTTTCAGAAATGATTTTGTAGTAGCTAGCTATAGTCTGTCCAAGTTGAGTTGGCCAGAAAAAACCTTGAATAACTTTTGAACGGAAGCAGCTACGTATCCGGAGTTGCACCATTAGAACGCTCGTGCCAAAGCAGTTAAAAATATTCCTCAGTATACTCCAAAACCAGAGAGAAATTGCCATTCCAAAACTCAAACAAAAGTCTATGGGAATAGAAAACAACAACAACAGGTTTCCCGCTCAAAACGTGCCCGCTTTTGTACAGCTCGATTGGTCACATGGACTGTCTTCATTTAAGAATTTTGTAAACAATGAGCGGTTTCTTCTCAGATTGCTGTGTTTCTAGCTTTGTATCATGATTAGCTTAGGTTGCGAGTGTGGAAACAGGATAGTCGGAGTGTCCTGTTGTCGCAGAGTACAGGACCACCTGATAGAATGTTGGTAAGATTATTTGTCTACCTGTTCAATAACAAATGCCGTATAGCCAATATTTTTCAGAGTGATATAGCTATCATTTAGCTAGCAACTTGTAATATAGCCACACTTAAGCTTTAAATTGTGTGCTTATCAAAACTGTGTTTATTCCAATTTATTTTTCTTCACTACTAGATGCCGTTTATTGTAAGGATTAGGAACAATTCAGGCTGCACTCCACCTTTAACTCATATCACAACTATATTTTGTATAATATGTGTACTACATAAATCTATCATCTCATAAATTTTCATATATGTTATAAATACATGAAACAATTGATAATTTTATTTAACAAGAAAGTCTAATAACTTTAGCTACAAGTTAACAGTGCTGTACTGCTGAATCCTGTGAATATCAAAATATTTCTTGGGACACAGTAGGTAGAGTTGACTGCTTTTAATCTTGTCTATTTAGAAGAATGCCTCACCAGTTTGTGTTTTTCATCTGCTGTACATTATCTGTGCATAAGAAACATAAATATAGTTGAAAACAGATGAGATGAGCTGTACAGTGCCCGAAAAACTCCACAAACCTCACTAAATTTCTTTCTTACAATAGTTACAGAATTAATGCGCACCTGTGCTACCGCCCTATTTTCACGGTAACGTTGACGTTTGTGCACTTAATTGACTTGGATTCACATGGCTAAATTGCTTCTTGTTAAGTACTAAATGCATTCCTCATTTACCGCACTTGCGGTCGTGCCAACTCAACTTGGACAGACTATAGTGTAGAGTAGCGATGAGGGTTCACACCTTTGGTACTTCATTCATGTATAAGGTTTGCTCATTTTATTTGTCACTATGCTCACTGTTAGTTGTTGAATGTTTACCATTTGTGATGTAGGGGTCTAATTCAGTGTAGATGCAAGCAATGGATGTCACATCTCATTCTGTTGTCATGTGCTTCTCCTATCGGGTAAGAAGCTACTTACTGGCTTTATGGATATGTATTTGTAGGGCAGGTCTTATGGGAGTAAAAGTTTTGGTGATGATGTTATTAGCTTGTGTAAGTGTTTTGGCATAGACTTTCTATTCATAACGTTTACTTTATATTTTGTCGTTGCATGTAAAAAGTGTAGAGATTTGTGTGTTTGTGTAGCATACACAAGTCATCAGTATGTTTATCAAGTTCTATAGAATATTTTATCCAATGACCAATTTAGTTTAAGCTTGTAAGATAGTTCTTTATCTTAATCTTGCTGACTGTCCAAATCTTAATCCTAATGTCATTTTTCCTACTAGTTGTCATATTGCAGTCCTGGCGATTGTCCTTAATCTTTACCTGCTAACTATCATCTGTTTTAAACCTACTCTTGTCCTATACCTTAATCCTGGTGATTGTCTTCTATTTCTTGGTTAGTAAAGTATGTGTGATCTCTAGGTTGGTAAAGATCTGTGATTTCTTGGTTGGTCAAGTATGTGTAATCTTTTGGTTGGTAAAGATGTGTGATCTCTAGGTTGGTAAAGATGTGTGATCTCTAGGTTGGTAAAGATGTGTGATCTCTTGGTTGGTAAAGATGTGTGATCTCTAGGTTGGTAAAGATGTGTGATCTCTAGGTTGGTTAAGATCTATGATCTCTTGATTGGTAAAGTATGTGTGATCTCTTCGTTGGTAAAGTATGTGTGATCTCTTGGTTGATACAGTATGTGTGATCTCTTTGTTGGTAAAGTATCTGTGATCTCTTGGTATTTAAAGATCTGTGATCTCTTGGTTGGTACAGTATGTGTGATCTCTTGGTTGGTAAAGTATGTGTGATTTCTTGGTTGGTAAAGAACTGATCTCTTGGTTGGTAAAGATCTGTGATCTCTTGGTAGGCAAAGTATGTGTGATCTCTTAGTTTGTAAGGTATTTGTGATCTCTTGATTGGTAAAGTATGTGTGATCTCTTAGTTTGTAAGGTATTTGTGATCTCTTGATTGGTAAAGTATGTGTGATCTCTTGGTATTTGAAGATCTGTGATCTCTTTGTTGGTAAAGTATCTGTGATCTCTTGGTGTGTAAAGATCTGTGATCTCTTGGTTGGTACAGTATGTGCAATCTCTTGGTTAGTTAAATATAAACGCTCTCTTGGTTGGTAAATCTGTGATTTCTTTGGTGGTAAAGATTTGTGATCTCTTGGTTTGTAAAGTATGTGTGATCTCTTGTTTGGTAAAGTATGTGCGATATCTTGGTAAAGATGTGAGATCTCTTGGTTGGTAGAGTATGTACGATCTATTGGTTGGTAAAGTATGTACGATAAAGATCTGTGATCTCTTGGTATGTAAAGATCTGTGATTTCTTGGTTAATAAAGATCTGCGATCTCTTGGTTGGTAAAGTATGTGCGATCTCTTGGTTGGTAAAGTATGTGCGATCTCTTGATTGGTAAAGTATGTGCGATCTCTTGATTGGTAAAGTATGTGCGATCTCTTGATTGGTAAAGTATGTGTGATCTCTTAATATGTAAAGATCTGTGATCTCTTGGTTGATAAAGATCTGCGATCTCTTGGTTGGTAAAGTATGTGTGATCTCTTGGTTTGTAAAGTATGTACGATCTCTTGGTTGGTAAAGATCTGTGATCTCTTGGTAGGCAAAGTATGTGTGATCTCTTAGTTTGTAAAGATCTGTGATCTCTTGGTTGGTAAAGTATGTGTGATCTCTTGATTTGTAAAGTATCTGTGATCTCTTGGTATGTAAATATCTGTGATCTCTTGGTATGTAAAGATCTGTGATTTCTTGGTTAATAAAGATCTGCGATCTCTTGGTTGGTAAAGTATGTGCGATCTCTTGGTTGGTAAAGTATGTGCGATCTCTTGATTGGTAAAGTATGTGCGATCTCTTGGTTGGTACAGTATGTGTAAAGTATCTGTGATCTCTTAATATGTAAAAATCTGTGATCTCTTGGTTGATAAAGTACTGTGAACTCTTGGTTGGTAAAGTATGTGTGATCTCTTGGTTGGTAAAGTATGTACGATCTCTTGGTTGGTAAAGATCTGTGATCTCTTGGTTGGTAAAGATCTGCGATCTCTTGGTTGGTAAAGTATGTGTGATCTCTTGGTTGGTAAAGTATGTACGATCTCTTGGTTGGTAAAGATCTGTGATCTCTTGGTTGGTAAAGATCTGTGATCTCTTGGTAGGCAAAGTATGTGTCAGGGCCGGCGCCTATGGTGCGGCTGGTACGGCCATGGCCGTACCACTTTTTTGGTCTCGCCGTACTATTCTCCGAGTAGAAATTGAAAAGATGGAATAGGTTGGGTTACGGCACGTCATTGTGTTACCCCTGTAAGTGTCTCGCTCGCTACGTTCGCTCGCCAACTACAGATTCATTTTAAAGTAATTTTTTTGTTCACCACTTAGCTAATCGTAATTTTTCATAACACAATAATATGCAAATTTATTAATATAAATTTTTTTTCATTGCTATCTCTCGATTAAAAAAAAAAATTTTGTATTGTTTCTGTCAAACTCTGCAAGGCTTAACTATACTTAATTAACCCCATTCTCAAAGAGGTAATGTGTTTGATAGCAAGACAGCATGGATACATACAGAATAATATAATGGTGACAAGTCCATATGAAAACCAAAATGTAATTGTGAATTTCCAACTCGCAGGTTTATCAGGAGCATGTTCACAAGTCTCACAGTTCCTTCTGCTATAGTTCTGAAGATTGGTTCCCTCAGCCAGATATTCTTAAAATGCTGAGACTCTGTGGATAGCTACATATTATTGTAAAAGTGTTATAAACTGTTAATTTAATGGTTAGAGCCGTACCACATTTCATTTGCTGGCTCCGGCTCTGTGTGTGATCTCTTGGTTGATAAAGATGTGTGATCTCTAGGTTGATAAAGATGTGTGATCTCTTGATTGTTAAAGTATGTGTGATCTCTTGGTTGGTAAATTATGTGCGATCTCTTGATTGGTAAAGTATGTGCGATCTCTTGGTTGGTACAGTATGTGTGATCTCTTGATTGGTAAAGATCTGTGATCTCTTGGTTGATAAAGTACTGCGATCTCTTGGTTGGTAAAGTATGTGTGATCTCTTGGTTGGTAAAGTATGTACGATCTCTTGGTTGGTAAAAATCTGTGATCTCTTGGTTGGTAAAGATCTGTGATCTCTTGGTATGTAAAGATCTGTGATCTCTTGGTATGTAAAGATCTGTGATTTCTTGGTTAATAAAGATCTGCGATCTCTTGGTTGGTAAAGTATGTGCGATCTCTTAGTTGGTAAAGTATGTGCGATCTCTTGGTTGGTACAGTATGTGTGATTTCTTGATTAGTAAAGATCTGTGATCTCTTGGTTGATAAAGTACTGCGATCTCTTGGTTGGTAAAAATCTGTGATCTCTTGGTTGGTAAAGATCTGTGATCTCTTGGTTGGTAAAGATCTGTGATCTCTTGGTAGGCAAAGTATGTGTGATCTTTTAGTTTGTAAAGATCTGTGATCTCTTGGTTGGTCAAGTATGTGTAATCTCTTGGTTGGTAAAGATGTGTGATCTCTAGGTTGGTAAAGATGTGTGATCTCTTGGTTGGTAAAGTACGTGTGATATCTAGGTTGGTAAAGATCTGTGATCTCTTGGTTGGTAAAGTATGTGTGATCTCTTGGTTGGTAAAGTATGTGCGATCTCTAGGTTGGTAATGATCTATGATCTCTTGATTGGTAAAGTATGTGTGATCTCTTGGTATGTAAAGATCTGTGATCTCTTGGTTAATAAAGATCTGCGATCTCTTGGTTGGTAAAGTATGTGTGATCTCTTGGTTGGTAAAGTATGTGCGATCTCTTGGTATGTAAAGATCTGTGATCTCTTGGTTAATAAAGATCTGCGATCTCTTGGTTGGTAAAGTATGTGTGATCTCTTGGTTGGTAAAGTATGTACGATCTCTTGGTTGGTAAAGTATGTACGATCTCTTGGTATTTGAAGATCTGTGATCTCTTTGTTGGTAAAGTATCTGTGATCTCTTGGTAGGCAAAGTATCTCTTGGTAGGCAAAGTATGTGTGATCTCTTAGTTTGTAAAGTATGTGTGATCTCTTGATTGGTAAAGTATGTCTGATCTCTTGGTATTTGAAGATCTGTGATCTCTTTGTTGGTAAAGTATCTGTGATCTCTTGCTTGGTATGTAAAGATCTGTGATCTCTTGGTTAATAAAGATCTGTGATCTCTTGGTTGGTAAAGTATGTGTGATCTCTTGGTTGGTAAAGTATGTGTGATCTCTTGGTATGTAAAGATCTGTGATCTCTTGGTTAATAATGATTTGCGATCTCTTGGTTGGTAAAGTATGTGTGATCTCTTGGTTGGTAAAGTATGTACGATCTCTTGGTTGGTAAAGTATGTACGATCTCTTGGTTGGTAAATATGTGTGATCTCTTTGTTGGTAAAGATCTGTGATCTCTTGGTAGGCAAAGTATGTGTGATCTCTTAGTTTGTAAAGTATGTGTGATCTCTTGGTATGTAAAGATCTGTGATCTCTTGGTTAATAAAGATCTGTGATCTCTTGGTTGGTAAAGTATGTGCAATCTCTTGGTTAGTTAAATATATACGCTCTCTTGGTTGGTAAATCTGTGATTTCTTTGGTGGTAAAGATTTGTAATCTCTTGGTTGGTAAAGTATGTGTGATCTCTTGGTTGGTAAAGTATGTGTGATCTCTTGGTTGGTAAAGTATGTGTGATCTCTTGGTTGGTAAAGTATGTGTGATCTCTTGGTTGGTAAAGTATGTGTGATCTCTTGGTTGGTAAAGTATGTGTGATCTCTTGGTTGGTAAAGTATGTGTGATCTCTTGATTGGTAAAGAATCTGTGATCTCTTGGTATGTAAAGATCTGTGATCTCTTGGTATGTAAAGATCTATGATCTCTTGATTGGTAAAGTATGTGTGATCTCTTGGTTGGTAAAGTATGTGCGATCTCTTGGTTGGTAAAGTATGTGTGATCTCTTGATTGGTAAAGAATCTGTGATCTCTTGGTATGTAAAGATCTGTGATCTCTTGGTATTTAAAGATCTGTGATCTCTTGGTTAATAAAGATCTGCAATCTCTTGGTTGGTAAAGTATGTGTGATCTCTTGGTTGGTAAAGTATCTGTGATCTCTTGGTATTTAAAGATCTGTGATCTCTTGGTTAATAAAGATCTGCAATCTCTTGGTTGGTAAATATCTGTGATATCTTGGTTGGTAAAGTTTGTGCAATCTCTTGGTTGGTAAAGATACTGAATAATGCATGAAAGTAAGTACTGTTAGCAAATAGTAAAGCTAATAGTCTTCTGTAGAAGTGTTTTGGAATGTTGTATGGGATGTAACTGTGTTAAAATTTTAAAAAAATGTTATAATTATTTACTTCATTTGTACATATAGAATTGCAAAGAGTGCACCTCTGACGAAATCACCAGGGCTACAAAATCAAACAGACTCTCCATCCCTGAGAATGGATCAACAAGTGCTCGGTGACTAAGCAGAAATGAACTATCCTCGACTGTTCCTAGCTACATTTGTCACAAAATGACAATCCATGTTCATAAAGCTGATTTTATTCATATTGTGTAGCGATTGTTTGAATATAATTTGTAATTTTAAAAAAAATTCCAACATTTTATGGAGTCAGAAATCAGATATTTTGAGTACATGAAAGTAAGATAACATGTGCAGTTTCCTGACATTGTCATGTATGTAGGAAATTTGATGTTCACTTCATGAAATGAGGAATACACATGGCATTTCTGTCTCTGACATGAATACAGGAAATTTGACATTTGATACATGAAATGAAGATGACATATGGTTTTTATTGCTTGTGACATGTATACAGGAAATGCATCTGAAATTTGGTAGATGAAATTTCAGGTACCTGAAATCGGTCCTGTCAGGTACCTGAAATTGTGCTCTATCATATACCACCATGTAGCAAGAAATGTACAGGAAATTCCGGGATTTCCTGCACTTTGACACAAGCAAACTGGATGGAATTTCCTTTGCCTTTCAAGCATCTATCATGCATGAGGAAACTCCACTTTTTTTGTAGTGTAATACTTCAGTATTGGTAGTATTTTCTAATCACTCTTGGGGTGAAGAGCATTTGTGGTATATTAGGGTTGCAGTTAATTGATATGTGTACAAATTATGAGTGACCTAACTTTGTTATCATCGCATTTTGACCAGCTTTCAATGACTATTACCAATCATTAATCCTACTAACTTATGGTAGACAGTTTTCCACATTTTACCTATCGTGGCTATCCTCATGTGGAAGCACTGCGGGTTTTGTGAATAGCTATATTTAGTATCTAGGTAAGTAAGTTTGTTTATTTTTCCTTGGGAACTGAATCCTACTACTAAACTGTACAAGTAATAGCTGTATATGTAACTTTGCAGTCAGTACATTGGTCAGGCGGCTGAAGGTGGGGTTAGAAGGCTTGAGCCTGTATAGTGACAAGTATACAGTTTGCCCATACTAGATGCAACGACCCCATGCTAGATGCAATGACCCTTATCTTTCGCGTACATTGGTTTACGTCTACCGCAGTCACGTGGTGATCACTTATAATTCGTGTATTTTCGCTCAGTAGTTAAAGTAATCCAAAGAAATCTCAGTTCTTTTAATAATGGGCTGAATGGTGCTATACATGTGCATCAAGTAGTTTAAAGTTAATCACATTAAAAAGTTGACAGTTTAAAAACAACTAAATTGCAAGTAAGTGATTCTACACCATAAAAAGCTTAATGCTAGAGTCATTGCTCATTAGTTCAGAATAATGTTAGTCCAACTTTAATATTCACAAATGCACATCAGAAATTCACAGCTTCATTTAGTTCCCCTCACTGCTGACAGATGTTTTGCTAGTAATTATTTGCAAAAATCCTCATTACTGTGTATATTAATAATACTAAAAGAGGTATAGGAATATTATTTATGCAAATCTCTCAAGTAGAGTAAGCTGTTGTAAGTTCAGATATGTTAGTTAAAAAATGTATCGTTACATAATATAATTATATTATTTGTAAGCCATACTTTGAAGTAAATAGGAAGTGATATAATTAATTGAGGGTTTGTAGCTATAGTCGATAGAGCAAGTTATGTGATAATAAATGTTGGATATGCAGAGTGCAATAATACCAATCACTAGTACAAACTGTTAGTGTCCATTGACTGAAGTCTACACATGCAGAGCTAGAGCACAAGGTGCTAAAATCTAATACATAGGATTAACTTCTGTATCCTTCATCACGTTCTTGTCAACAATTCTACTATACAGTTGTTGTATTTGTAATTAAAAGTGTAGAATTATTTGTTTTTATCGATTAATTTCTTTTGCAGTTTCACTGCTTGTGGCTAGTAGTATCCATTCCCAAATGTAATTAAACTGACTGTTTGTTTATCTCCTGTAAGGATCATAGTAATTTGTATTTCACTTACACTTTCTTACAACCTTGTATTATTGTAAAATTAGCAGGAATATTTTGTTTGATTAGAATTACGTGCAAGATCATTAAAGTTGTACCACCTTATGTATTATTATTTTATATCTTAATTTTCAAAACAATTATGACAAAGTACAGTAATTAAACTGACACAAGAACAAAGCTAACGATTGTACTCATCTTCTGTAGGAAAATATATTTTTCTGCTAGCAATGGATGAGGATATGATGGCATTATAGATTTGGCATAATGATTTTCCCTATTCCAAAATTATAGATCGTTTTACGCATGAATAGTATGTAGTTATTATCATTAAATTATAGTTCTGGTATAATTAGTAGTGGTGACTTGCTTTTAAGGAGAACATTTTCTATGTGTTCTATTTTTTTTACAAACTTTAACAATTTCTGTCATGTATTGATCTTTTAAATACAACATTTGATCATGAAGTCATTGATCTACATAATATTTTAAAGTGGCCTTCCAATACAGTGAGAATAAGACTAGTATCCCAAAACTTTTGTCCTCCCAAATGTAAACTATTCTTCAAAGATTGTTAAATGCTATAATGCTAGTCTTCTTTTTCGTTGTAATGTTTTCAGATAGTTTTGTGTGCCTTTTGCTTTTAATATTTCCTCTAAAATCTCAAATATTATTGTTTCATAGTCATTATTGTATCTTTTTAAACGGAAATTGTAAATATTTTAGTAAAACTTTGAATACCCAATTTATGCTATGTATGTGGTACAATGAATAGCCATAATATATCCAATTGATATATGGCTGTAAGCTTGTACATATCCTATATATATTTTTATTTATTACAGTGTAGACAATATCAAGATTACAAGGCCGTTGTGACAGATTTTATTATTTAATACAATTATTTCTATGGCTACTTCACTACTAATAAAAGCATTTAAATAGTACGAAAATTATGCTTTACTATCTTAGTATGCGACACTAAAGTGGAGTTATGACAGAACTAATACATTAAATGTCTAAATATGTGCAATGTCAGAACAGAATACACATTAGTGAATGAAATGTTGGTATACCAAATGATAAAGCTTGACTACTCCAGTGTTTATAAATACAGAAGTGAAAGTGAAGTGTTTCCTCTACTTTCACCTGTATCGATGGTAGAATTAGCTGCAATATGCAATGTCTTTCTGTCTTTTGAGTCATATATCTCGGGCAGTTTGATATCACATCTTGAATCATCGCACAGTGGTTGACTGGTAGTGGTGAGAACTTCCCGTTCCTTAGTATAAGGAGGTAATGGAGGAGCTTCATTATCTACTCATAGAGTGTAGGAAGTATTGCTATATAATTTAGTGTAGGAAGTATTGCTATATAATTTAGTATACCTGATGATGCGTCATCATTGTTGCTTGGATTGATTAAGTTTTTCAATGTGGCACCTGCCACACCTTTTTCTGTCAAGTCTACCTCGTTAATAGCTGCATATTGTGCAGGAGCAGTTTGAAGTGATGTAGGCTTCTAGTAGATGTACAATTATATAATATATAATTATTACGGTCAATTGTTAGAAAAGCTATTCTATATAATTATATATATATAATATATATATTATATATAATATTTAAATAGGTAAAACTAATTAAGTTATTCATCTAATTACATTTACATAATCTGCTTTTGCCTTTTTATTACTTTATCACTAACATGACAGAAGCAGTACATTAGTTTTGACACCTATGAGTTGTCATCATCAGTGAATAGTACAAATAAGTGAAAGAGGCAAGGACAACTCGAACTAAAATGCACAGATATATGCTAGATGTGGATTTAAAAGCAAATGTCTAGTGGCAAAATAATGTAATATGTTAGTTGTTAGCTGTTCTGCTTTTGTTATTGTTTTTGTTTCTTGATTGGGCAGTCATAGACATTTTGATAAAGAGAATATAATTATGTAGTTCATTCAATAACAAGTAATGTATAAACTTTTGTGTTGTACTTGCGAATATTGCATTGACATCAAGACTTCCAATCACTTCAGTAGTTGCAGAGCTTGCACAAAGACAGGTCACAACATTAATCGTAACGATATTAAGGTATTATCTGTTTACTAAAAAACCAAGAACAATTTTGTGCATAGAATCCTGGTTACTTAAAATGCTGGATTCAAGAATGAATAGAAATCAGGGCACACTATGAAGATAGCATTATTCAGAAACTAAAACAAAAAACAAAAAGAGAAAAACAAGCATACAGTAACAACAAAACTGCTGGACATCTCACAACCAACTCGTTAATTAACAATATCATATTTTCACATATTTACAGCCAATATGATGTTAGTTAAAACTTAACCCAACATTTTGAAATCCTGTGAGGTTGAAGTTATAACCAATTTTGCCTTAACACATTTGCATTTGCATCTACTCTCTTGCACAAACATGCTGACTATTGTTTAATTCCCAATGTGTTTTACTTTGTACTATTTATTAATATTGACATAAATATATGTATTGCTTCAGTTTTTTTGAACTCTATAATATGGTTATTTATCTGATTACATTAATAAACATAATGCAGACATTTAATACCTGTTCCTTTTTTAAAGATGCAATTTGGGCGTAGTCCTCCGAAATAGGTCGACGTAGGGATGAATACTGTGTGCCGCAATTCTTTAATTGGGAAGAAATTATGTATTACTTAGAACTATAAAATATGCATAATGTAATAGAAGAAGCAAATTTATTACAATATTAATCTTAATACTTTGAGAAAAAACACAAAATTGCATTATCGGCAATGTTTTAGTAACTTCTATTTCTATTTTTCTTCAGATTACTTACTGATGACATTTCATCTCTATCTTTCGTACTGGCAATAGTGACCGTGGGATTCTTGCGAGATAATTCTTCGTAGAAGTCTTCATTCTATATAATGAATTCACTTTGCTTAACAAACTACAAATTACAATTCATCATAATTTACCTTTTTTCCAGCTTGTTCTTTTGCTCTTATTTAAAGTAATTACAAATCATTAATACTATCTAATAATAGGTTCTTACCTTTGCGTTTTCTTGTTTGTACTACTACCTAAAGTAAACAAAATACAGTAACTACAAGTATTAGTTATTATTAAAACTTACATTTCCAAATTATAAACGATTTAATAAGTGCAATTATTGCAATTAATATTCCAAAAAAGAACACAACTGATGATACAGTAATGTAAATGAGAGGATTACTACTTTCAATAATCATTTCTTGTAAAGTTTTAGGATAGTTGGTAGTTGTGTATATTGTATACTCAAACTTGTTGTCATCAAAATGTTGCGTAGTTGAATTTACTACACTTGCATTTCCTGTGAAACATTAAGGTATTAGTTTTTCTCATCATAATTATATAATGTTTGTTTAACCTTCATTTGAACAATTCACAGTTGCATTCCAACTTCCATTGGTACATATGACCTGTACAGGTGGCACATCTATGTCCTCACAGTAGTTGTATATAGTCCATATTCCATTATCAAATCTATAAAGTCTTCTTGTTGTTACGTTGTCACTACTAATGCATGGAGCTGTGGAATTAATTGGAAGGGAATATGAAGTTTTTTTTTATAAAGTGGAACTGTTTTACTAACTTATTATTTTTATTGTGATCATTAATTAGATAAAAATATACAACCTATACATACTATTGATAATAATTATTAAGAGCAACTTTTAAAGCAGTATTGCAATGGTTAATGAATTGAAATACCTATATAAATGTGATATAACAAACTTTTAAGTATTTTTTTATTTATATTGATGCAGTGGGGAACAATTAAAAGAAAAGATATTCATATATTGTTTGCAGTTGACTAAAGCAATGTTAAATAAATTCAGTCTAGGTGTAGATTATTGAAGATATGATGGAGACTTGACTAGCTAGTAGCTATGTGCTTGATTTAATTATACTGAGTATGTCATATTTTTTTGTTATTGTAATTGTTACGATAACTATCATAATTTATCTTTATTAGTGGACAATAATGCACTAATAATGACAAGAATAAGATTCACAGATGAGTGTGCTAAAAGTGTATACCTAAACATTAATTCTTTGCTCAAAAGTATTAATTTTTGTTTGCTATTGTAATAGTTATTGGAAGATAGGTGGTCTGATTAAAGGTTGTTGTGGCATGTGCAATTGCAACAAGGCAAGTTTTTGTCACTTACCTAGTGTTATATTTGACAGTGAATGATATACACTATCGTTTTCAATTTGATAGGAGATATGCATAACATAATCACTGAAACCAATTAAACTACTCCAATTTACATGAATTGAAATGCTTTCAGAAAACATCATCCGTGAAGTAAAATTTGTAGTCTTCACTTCCAAGTGATATGTTATGTTTTTGCAAGGTGAATTGATCTGTACTAGTCCATTACGTGATAGTTGTAGAATAGGTTCAGGATCTTTTAAATATTAAAAAAATACAATTATTGTAGTTATTTAATTTGACTGTTAAAAGTACTAATCTTACGTGTCACGATCAATTGAATAGACTCTTCATTACATACTATAGTAGATCCAATCAAAGGAATAAGAGTAGGTATTGTTAGCTGCACAGCAATGAATGACTCATTTTTGTAGACAATTCGGAGTACCACTTCCACAGATTTGATCACAAATGTCTGTTCAATAACTTCACTGTGCATGTTATAGCTATTAAAATATGGTATAAATCCAATACCAGGCCTTATCTCCCAGTTGACAAAATTACCAGAACATATAAAAACTGCTGGTTCATTTGGGCAGTTGACACTGCCATTATTACTGAATTGAACTAATCTTCCTAAATTTTGAAACATTAAAACAATTAGTAGCAATGCTAGTTATATACTTACCAAACACAGATAAGAATAGTTGACAAAGAATTTATATATAGACTAAATGTGCCATACTTTATGATAACCTCCTTGGAAATCTGTCACTATGATCTCTTACTAAATAGCCAATGTAACAAGGAAGGAAGTAGTATGCATTTCCTGTCTCCATTTGAGTAGTATTTTGAAGAAGGTAAGCATAATCAGAGTATATTTTAAAATTAATGTGTGAAATAGAGAATAAGCACAAACATAGCTGTAATTGTGCTGTTAAGGTTATGTTAAAACATTTTAGTGCCCCAGTGTTTTAAATCATATCTCCCTGTCAAATTTTATCCAATATTTAAAGCATGTGAAGTAAAAGCTAATGTTTGAGGTCATATACTATACATTTATATATGTATGAATTTATACGATATTATTTTTAGGTAGTAACCCTAAGATAACTCGCACTATCACACTGTGTTAGCCATAAAAAACTTTACACTTTAAGCAAAATTTTAAGCCAGAGAACCTTAGGATTTATTAAGTAAAGTAAGTTCTGTTCTTTACACAGAATGTTATTCAGCATTACAGTAGTGACAGCAAGCACTTGATAATTTAAAAATACATAGTAGGATGTTAAGTTATAGTTAAAGCATGAGCGCTTAGTTTCTAGTCGATTTATTGCACGACAGCCCGGGGGCCGTAGGCCCGAGGACTGAGTGCGATAAATGTACTAGGCACTAAGCGCTCATGCTTTAACTATTTTAAATACCGGGCAAGTGTTATTGCACACTTGCCAAGTTATTACACCTGACAACAATATAGCAACGGTATTTAAGGTAGCAGAGAATAGGTGACTTACCACCAATTTGTTATTCACTAGTGAGTTAGTTGTTTATTGTAAACATAACCTTTTACTATGACTGTTATCATAGCCATGTAAGTTTAGACAGAATGTCAGGGTAGTGGTGCCAGTGCAACTAGTATACAGTTCACTACTTACTACTAGTCAACACACTCACACTGGCAGAAGTGACTCTATAGTATGCTGCCACGGGATATGAACTGACTGATCTCTCAATCCCCAACTAGCTAGCCTAGCTCCCACTATTACCAGTGAAGTTAGTTAAATGAAAGATTATTTATAAGTAAAGGAATGACACAAAACTAATCACTATTAGCCAAGTCAGAACAGAACCAAGTACAAAAAACACAGCTTTTGTAGTCAATCACTGACTTAATGACACACTGAGGAAACAGATTGTACATAACTGAATAATGTGATGAATGACAAGTGTTAATTAGTCTGCATGTACTGAATAAGTGTTTGTAATGCAATGCACCCAGAGCTTGAAATATCTTTAGTCTTCTCCTCTCTTCCTGACCACAAGTGGGGGAGGGGCCCGACAAGGGTTATTCCCTTTGTCTATCAAGAAGGTTTAGTAAATATAAAATATAAACAAATAAAACACTCTATAATAGTTGATGTTGATTGTAGATATTTGATTTCTAACTTCAAGATAGCATCTTGATGAAACAAGTTTGAAATATGAGTAGTTAATACTTCCCCCAAATTGAGAAGCTTAAACGTATTACAACACAACGCAGTTGAATCCTTAGTAATCTGCAATTATACTAGTGGTGTGCTTGAGCACAAATGGCGAGCGAGCCTTAAACTACGCTGTAGTTAAATTTGATTTTAACAACTAACACTTACTGGTGATTGAGATTATCAGAATGGTTGATGTTTGATACTACAAAAGTTACCATTAATAAGGTAAGAGAGTGATTTTGTATTCGTTTGCTGAAATCAAATGTCATAACTGCTATTTGCATGAAGTAAGCTAAAACATAGTAACATTTTATGTTACCTAACTATCAGGCTCGCTCGCCATTTGTGCTCAAGCACACCACTAGTTTGTATATACTAGTGGTGTGCTTGAGCACAAATGGCGAGCGAGCCTTAAACTACACTATTGTTAAATGATTGATTTTAACAACTAACACTCAAGCTACTAAAATAAAGTCGAGTTTTTAAATTACGTATGCGGTAAAGTGGCTTCAATGCCATAGTAACCACCGCAACTGTTTGAATTGAAAAAGAAGCAACAAAATCAAGTCACGTTATTTAAAGTTTTTCTTTGTGACATTCTTAATAGTAATTGTAACGCACAATACTTTCACACAACTGAACATACCTACGCATGACTTACCTTCGTGGTTCGTCTAGTGGACAATGAATTTACAAGTTAATGCTGTTGAGTAGGGCTTATAACTGTGACAAATAGCGACTAACTCGAATAAAAATGGAGCTCCCATAAGTTTTTGCGTTTTAACTGCACCCGCAAAAGAATTCAAAGCGGTATACAATTCAACTAAGGTGATACGGGTAATGGTCGCTAAACTGGAGGATTCTGTTTGGTGAAGTTTGGGACGGGGTCGAACGCGGAGCGAACACTGACCCTCCGTATTTTTGTGTTCGCTCCGCGTTCGACCCCGTCCCAAAATGACATACATAAGTCCAAACATATATATATAAATAAATAAACTAGAAAATGCTCGTGTAGCATTGGTTGGGCGAGCGAGCGAAGTTCTGGAATGCGCGCGCGAGCTGAGTTAACAATAACAGAATTACCTGAATAAACTTAGAAAGCAGTGGCAAAGAAGCGCAGTTTGACAAAGACTTCACAATTGTTTCAAGAAGAGAGTAGCTATAAACGTTTTGGTTGAAACAGAGTTGCGTAAGGCAGTGCAGCAGGATTCTCCGCGCTCGTTAATTGAAAAATATTGGAACTGTGAACGCTTTACCTAACTTACGTAATTAGAAGCGCGCGCGAAAACAGAGGTATGCGCGCGCGTTTAAACGACGACGTACGACACGTTTAAAGGACGACGTATTCAGGATTTCCATAGACTACATCTTAGAGTTGCTCGCTCGCTTCGCTCGCTCGCCAATAAACAAACATCCCCGATTTTCAATTGTGTTACCCCTGTAAGTGTCTCGCTCGCTACGCTCGCTCGCCAATTATGTTTGGACGTACGTATGTCATTTTGTTAGTTATGTGGTCGACCCCGTCCCAAATTGCTCTAAACAGAATCCTCTGGTTTATCGATCAGTACCCGTATCACCCTAGAAATTGAATTGTTTACCGTTTTGAATTCTTTTGCGGGTGCAGTTAAAACTTGAAAACTTAAGGGACTTCCATTTCTATTCGAGTTAGTGGTTGTGGTAAGTCAATGCGCTCTTTGTCATGGTTATAAGCCGTGCGCAACAGTATTTACTTGAAAATACATTCTCCACTAGACTACCGCGAAGGTAAGTCTGGTGCATGTCCAGTTGTGTCAGAGTATTGTGTGTTACAACCACTACTTATAGCTAAGGAATATCACAAAGAAAACTTTTAAATAACGTGTATTGTTTTGTTGTTGTTTTTTCCCTTCAATTCAAGCAGTTGCAGAGAGTTGTTACTATGGCACTGAAATCCCTTTACCCTGTATGCGAAATTTAAAAACTGGACCTTATTTTCAGTAGCTTCAGTGTTAGAAGTCAAATTTATTCATATAAAAATAGTATAGTCTTTAGGCTCGCTCACCATTTGTGGTCAAGCACATCACTAGTTATTGTACAGACATCATAATAATATATAGAGTGATGATAATAGAATTAGTCTCAATGAAAACTTTCAGGATATTGCCACACAAGTAATACATACATTAATTAATTTACTAATAGTAATTTGTACAAAAGTTGCATTTGAATTTTCTATTAACTGCTTTTCCTGTATCATTAAATATGTATTTACTAATTGTTGGAATATCTGGTGCACAATTTTCCCTTTTGTGCTGTAGCTAGCACATTACCAGTTACAATAGTAACACAACTGGGTTAGCTAAAAGTAGAAATGCTATTTCCTCCTGGTGTTCAGAATAATGTTAACTTGTGTTGTGCTAGAAATATTATTCAATGCCTCCTCAATTAAAAAAATTTTTTTTCAAAGGCAGTATCTCACAAAAGCTTTAGTGTTCAGTGAGTTGGCATAAAGTTATATATAACTCCATTTGACTGCATACATGAATGCAGAAAGGAGTCTGAAAGCGTGCTCTGCAGTGGTTGCATATGATAACTCACTATAATTACCACAAGCAAGTAGTTAGCTAGCTAAGTAATACAGCAAGAATAAGTGTGACAGAAAGCTGAGTATTGCTTCCAATCTATTATTGAAGTTATTAGAATAAAGTAATAATGGAACTTTCAGAGAACTTGGATTTAAAACCAAACCATGTATCTAATACTACATGGGAGCAGACTTCAATGCTGATTTATCAATGAAAGATAAACAGTGAATTAGCCAGTAATAAAAAAAAGTTAATAATGAGGACAGAACAGTTAAAAAGTATGTGAAGAAACCCAGTTTTAATTTACACTTTCTGTGACTCAAGCAGATAAAAATTTCCAATTTTTACAATAGCAGTTCACATGGACATAATCACAAGTGTAATATCAAAACCACATATATTTTTGAGGGACTGTATTTTGTGAAGATAAATAAAGATATGTATACTACTTTAGATGTCCAATTTTCACACATATTCTCTCTATTCTTTGACTGACCCCAAATAATTATGTAGTACTTCAGCATACTTGGTCCACTTGCATATCTTTATTACAATAATGTAAACATGTTTTTGTTTGCTTAAAATTTATAGTCTGTAACATAGTAAGGATTGTGTAAATTGTTAATTAATAACACTGTTTAAGGAGCTGTGAACCAGACACTAAAATGACAGGCTATTCAACAACTGATTTCAGTAACATATAGTAGCTAAGGCTGATATAATATAGTTGTAGTACTAATACAAAGTTGGCTACAAAGATGTATGTGTCTTTGTGGTCTTTTTCAATGTGCTGCTATGATGCAGTTATATATGCTTCATTAGGTGATAATTCAATAGAAGTCACTGAGTTCTTCACCTCTACTTCTTCATAGAAGGGCACTGTTGTAGGTATTACATCATTATCTCCACTAATTGTCTGATTCTTTCTTTTTGTGTTAGCAAACCTTATTCCACTCCAGAATCCTATGAAAAAGAAAAGAAGGAAACATCCTATTATAGTGAATATTACTATTAATATAAACTCCGTTATAGAGAAATCTAAAGGGTGTGAAGAATGTTGAGATTCCGTGGAAACCTAAGTGAACACAAAAAAGTTCTTTATAAAGATAAAATAGAAGTATATGTTACCTACAGACATATGGGAACCAACTGGACCTGCAGTATTATAACAATTTTTAATAGAAAATATATTTCAGCTATTTATCTAACCTTCTGTTGGACTTCTGCATATATTTATTGCATTATTAGTCCACTCTCTATCTGCTTTACATTTCAACTTGTAAAGTGATTTGTTATTTTCTGAACTACACGTAATGATTGCAGTAAATTCTCCAGAAATATTGGAAATGTATTGTACCCTAGTAAACCTATATTGCAGAAGAGGACACATTCCTAAAATAACATAGTGAGGTTAATGCAGTGTCTAATAAAAGGCTTACAATTTTGTATGTGATTATTGTATTATTCTTTATTAGCACAACTCTATTCTATGTTCACTTAATTATTCTAAACAGCTATAAATTGATTGATTACCAATTATAAAAGTTGTATTGACAGTATCTGCACATGATCCACTAGACACTGTAATATTGTACTGTGTAGAGTAGTCCAGAGCTATTGTGACAGATGTAGTATCAGTTATGATACGAGGTCCATGGAGTGGAGGAGGAGAGACAGTCACTTCATAGAGTGTCCTGTTAGTCACATCTACTGGACTCCATGTCACTAGGAAGATATTGCTTTGGTGGGGAGTGAGAATGAGTTCTGTAGGGACTAATTATATACCATATCAATAATGGTTGCACTGATTAGTGCAGAATATAACAATACAATTGCTAAATAAAGAGATGCATCGAAAAATGACCCTTTCTGGAATTTGGACATGCACAGTATGTTAGTACCACTTGAAAGCACATTGCGACACCGAACAAGCTGCAGAGTTAATCAGGCTAATTATCAACTGACCTGACCTGTTCCTACACCCCTGACTTTGACTTCATCACACTTTAAAAAGAAGAATTTAGAGCTCAAGAGCTAAACTCACTTATTCCTTACTACTCCTATATAATGCGGTGAGTAAAACAACAACTAGTAATTACATATTTGTTACGAAGTGTAGCTATGCATATTTTATCCAATTTTTGTGCTCAAGAACACCACCAGACATAATAATACATAATTAGTTTTTGTTCCTTAGCATTTGAGATGGTAATAACTTTGCTTCACTTGCCTCTGTATTGAAAGTCCATAAACATATATTTATGACCACACTGAAGTGTAGTTCCATTGAAGTCAACCAGCTCATAAAATGTGAAAGTAGTTACTCTGATACTGTAGTCAGTGATGTTCTTTTCATAAATAATAGTGTAAGTCCCTAGTTGTAATCCAATATATGGAGTTAAGGGATTAAATAATATTGATATAGAATTTTGATGAGGCCTTATAATATTTCCATCAATATTACTTTCATTGTCATTACAGGTAATGACAGCAGCATCATTGTTACAAAATGGAGTCTTGACCTCAACTGTTTCTAAAGAAAACAATTATTACTGTACTGAGCAGCATACTATCTTTTAATATTAATCACAAACTGTTTATACGAGAGCACCCAAGAAGAAAGAGATTTTAAGAATAACATGTGATATTGTCATCATTAATTTGAAATCCTTATAGTTCTATTTAATGTATACACTGAACTGTGTGAATGGGATTTAGCTTATCAGAGTTTATGATAACATTATTAGGAGTAGTTTCAACTTTTCAACTGACAGATAGAGTAAACAATTGGGGAAACACCTTGGTACTCATGCTTAAGCACACTTAAGTACAGGTAGGTACAGGTCATAAAGTACTCATGAAAATGCTCAAATCCATTTGGTAAATTGATTTAAAATACACTGTATTTAAACACTGCATAATTTCACTAATACTTCTAAGTACTTTTGAAGTATATGTAACTAGTATCGTAATGCATAATTACTTTGTTCAGCAAGAAGTAATGTGCTGCTCCAACTGCTAATATGTCATAAGCCTCTTACCAGCTCCACTAAGATATCAGGTGGTCTCCATTTATATGCAAGACAGTGACAAGTGGAAACTAATTTTTATCCATATTTTGAGAGAAAGAATTAATTGTAATTGACTTCTGAAAGTATTCTTCCCCTGACATAACTTCCAACAAGTCAATGAAATGCATACTGTATTTAGCCCGGTTAAAAACAACAACTAATCATTATGTTTACTGTAATTGATACTTAAGTACAAGACCAATGTATGCGTACTTTTCAAGAAGCCAACACAAATTTGAGGTATTTGTAGTGATACTCAACCACTACAAATTTATAAGTACTCGTAGAGTACACAAATACTTTTCCAAGTATTTCACCTTATGTTTGATTTTAATAATGGCTGTTATAACTTTAAAAATTGTTATTATTACAATTGTTTCATCTGGGAATAACTGAAACATTGTTGTGAGTGACATCACTACAAGATGAGTGTGTTAAAAATTATATAACAAAACATTAACTCATTGCTCAAAAGTTTAAAAAAATTGCTCTCATAATAGTGCTTGAAAGCTAGGTGGTCAGATAAAAGTTTGTTGTAGCATGTTTAAGTGCAACAAATATTACTTAGACACATTTTTGTTACTAACCTAGAGTAATATTTGATAATGAATGATAAAAACTGTTATTTTCAACTTGATAAGAAAGATGTATAATGTAATCACTGAAATAAATTGAACTACTCCGATTGATATATGTTGTAATGTTTTCAATAAACATTATCTCTGATGTAACATTTTCAGATGTCACTTCCAAGTGATATCTTATGTTTTTGCAAGGTGAAGTGAGTTGTACTAGTCCATTATGTGATACTTGTAGAATAGGCTGGGGATCTTTAAATTATTACAAAAACAAACACAATACATCTATCATGGTGTCTAATTTGATTGTTATAATTAGTAATCTTACGTGTCATGATCAATTGAATAGACTCTTCATTGCAAGCTATAGTGGATCCAATCAAAGGAATAGGAGTAGGTATTGTTAACTGCACTACAATGAATGATTCATTTTTGTAGACAATTTGGAGTACCAGTTCCACAGATTTAATCACAACTGTTTGTTCATTAACTTCACTGTGTATGCTATAGCTGTTAAAATATGTTGGAAATCCTATACCAGGCCGTATCTCCAAGCTGACAAAATTACCAGAACATATAAAAACTGCTGGTTCATTTGTGCAGTTGACACTGCTGACTTGAACTAGTCTTCCTACAATTTGAAATCATTAAAAAAAATAACAGCAATTCTTAGTTGTAACTTACCAAATACAGATAAGAATTGGTGACAAAGAATGTTAGAGACTACATGTGCCATACTTATGACACCCTTCTTTTAAACCTGTTAATATAATGGCGAGCTAGCGAAGCGAGCGAGACAGTATTAGGGGTGGATAATGCACAAGCGGGGTATATGTTTATATTTAATATATATATGAGACCGTTTTGGGAACATCGACCTAAAACGCGGCAAACCTTTTTTTTCAGTAAGCCCGGGTAAAGCCCTGATGGGTCGATTTTTTCGAAAAAATTTTTATGGCAGAAATGGATAGACACCAGTTAGCTCTAGCTTATGACGCAGTTGTAAGCTCTGGCGTGCTCTAGAACTCACACTAGGAGGCTAGAAACACTAGCCGGTTGGACTCGTGTACGGAGAGGTGCTAAGAAATTATTGGCGGGCTTTTCACTAACAGCGGGGAAAAAACTGTACTATAAAACTAATTCGCACTTTACTATTCTACTAATTCACACGTACTCACGCAATTTCCTCCTCGCCATCATAATTTCTTAAGGATCCCTGATTAAGCCTTTAGACTTCTTTCAATTCCCGCCTGGTACCGTTTTGTCCATAGTGTCCCGGAGACACGCAGTATAGTATACTGACCAAGGCACGCCCCCTGACGAATGGCTGCAATTGTAATAACTACAGAGTGACCACCACGGTATAATACCTTTAAACAATGCTGAGGAAGCCACCACTACTAGAGGGAAACTGAGGTAAGTACTTAAATCCATATTTGTAAGTTAGAATTACAAAAATAACTCTGGCCTTTCTTTTGTATAGTTGAGAGCTTGTTTTCAAGAGAGACTGGTAATTCAGATAGTCAGAATGGGTTCAATTTGATACTACAGAAGTTACTACTACTCAAGAAAATGAGGTAAGAAAGTAATTTTGTATTTGTTTGCTAAAATTAATTGTCTTTTGTTTTGTAGCTGAGAGCTTGATGTCAAGAATTACTGGTAATTGAGATAGTCAAAATAGCTTAAATTTGTAACTACAGAAGTTAACAATACTCAGGAAATTGAGGCAAGTAGTAATTCCATATTTGTTGGCTAATATTACAAAAATAACACTGGCCTATTTATTTTGTAGCTGAGAGCTTGTTCAAGAATTACTGGTAATTGAGGTAGTCAGAATTGCTCAAGTCTGATACTACAGAAGTTACCATTACTCGGGTAAGAATGGTAATTTTGGTATTTGTTTGCTACTGGGACTGCTTTTATCTGTTTCTCATGAATTCATACTTAAAATATACATCTGTAGTAAAATTGTGTAGTTTTACTAGGCAAGCTCCGCTCACCCATTTGTACTCTAAGCATTTATGTGTGGATGGTACGTATGCCCCTTAAACGCGCGCGCGTGGAACTGTCTTTTCCACCTAAAAACAAACGGCTTTTTTTAGCTTGACCCCAGTTTTATTCTGAAGTAACACAGCATTAACTAGCCTTACTTTAAAAAACAACGCCAATTTATTGGTAAGATAATCATTAACTTTGGGTGAACAGCTCTAAAAGATTCCCATTGTAACATAATAAAATACAATGAGCCCGTAAGATGGCCCGTTGTAACTTTTGGAAATAGTTAGTCCCTCGAGCAAAAGTGAATGGCGCATTCCGATATTTCTTGGAGTTGGGTTGCTCGCTTAGTGGAAGCGGGTAGTTCAGCACAAGATTATCTGTAGGCGATATACGGCTGAAGATATAGCGCGGTAGCAATCCAGATGGAAAGAACTGAAGTGATGATGATGGAGTCTATACGCAGCGGAGTCTCAATACAAGGTTGGTGGAATTGTCGGAACTGGTACCAGTCAGGGTGGAGTTGGTCATGGTTGAGACAGAGTTTTAAGCTGCTCCAATGGCTTCACAAGTACAGCTTCATTCCCCTGCAGGTATAATAGAAGGATGTTATTCGAAATGACTGTCTCAGACTAGTACACTACATACAAGTTATAGCTCAGAGACCGTTTGTGTCCACCTGCTTCGCGGTTTTTGGCGCCAAAGTTAATTGATTGTTTGCGTGGCTCGGTTACGGGCCATCTCCCGCGTTTTACCAGCGTGTCCAACATCCCCTGGTTTAGTTCACAAATGCGCAAGCGCAACACTGTGACGTCACAAATACGTCGTCATTGAGATAAGAGCTTCCGCAAACGTCACAACTTACACCGAAAATACTAACACTCTCACAAAAGCATTTTTATTTCCCTTAATTTTCAAGATAGGGGTTTCAAATTCATATGGATTAAAATACAACTACTATTTAGGTATTTTATATTAAATTCCCAAGACACTTACTTCAATTGCAAAATTACCACTTAAAAGCAGTTGGGTAGTTTAGTTTTTTATAAAAATGAAATTAACAACCCAGTAAAATAAGTATAAAATTAAAATTTGGTACAAATCATACTTAATGAGCCATAATTCAGTCTGCAAAATCTTTAGACACTCGAATTTGATTTACTCTTTTTCTGGCTTAAAAACATCAAAAAGATCCTCCATTTATAGGGTCACTTCTTCTATCTATTACCACAGTTGTGACCACAAACCACAATTTTTTAAAACATAATCAATTTCAATATATATTAATTTGTGTGTATGTGAAGTTTCAGCTTCCTGACATCAATCTGACTGCACATGTATACATTTAAAGAACAATTAACAAAAAACAGAACTTTCTACTCTTTAAGCTGGACGAACTGTAATTTCAAAATTTCGCCGTTTTAGGGGGATACGAAGTGCCGATTATTGGTTGTCAAGAGCCATTGGTAGTCAGAAAACCGTAATATTAATGCTATAAGGAAGCTACTACTACTCTAGGGAAGCTGAGGTAAGTACGTAATTCTATATTTGTTAGCTAAGTATACAAAAATAACTCTGGCCTTTCTTTTTTGTAGCTAAGAGCTTGTTGTCAACAGTGATTGGTATATTCAAATAGTCAGAATGGCTTAAATTTAAAACTACGGATGTTACCACTGCTCAAGAAAAGGAGGTAAGAAAGTAATTTTGTATTTGTCAAGAATTCACCTTAATTTAGATAGTCACAGTAACTTAAATTTGATACTACAGAAATTACCAATACTAAGGAAATTGAGGTAAGTAGTAATTCCATATTTGTTATCTAAAATTAAAAATAATAACACTGGTTTATTTTTTTATCGTAGCTGAGAGCTTGTTCAAGAATTACTGGTAATTGAGGTTATCAAAATGGCTGATGTTTGATACTACAGAAGTTACCATTAATCAGGTAAGAGAGTAATTAAGTATTCGTTTGCTGAAATAAAAGACGATTATAGTTTATGCATGAACATAGCTAAAACATAGTAACAATACTGTCATGGTATGTTACCTAATTATATTAGCAGGCTCACTTGCCATTTGTGCTGCTCAAGCACACCACTAGTTGGCGAGCGAGCGTAGGGGTAACACAATTGAAAATCGGGGATGTTTGTTGGCGAAAGAGCGAAGCGAGCGAGACAGTATTAGGGGTGTACAATGCAAAATCGGGTATATGTTCGATGTATATATTATATGGATTGTACGTATGCCCCTTAAAAGCGCTTGCGGTACCGTTTTTTCTCACAAAAACACGGCCTTTTATGCTTGACTCCACTTTCTTCTGATACTACAGCATTAAGAAAGTCTTACTTGAAACTTGGGCTCCAAATTGTGGGATAATTCCTGCGTAACACTTGCTTTTCAAGACCCATTAAGTTACTGCGACTGGTTACTATGCCATTGAAAACCCTTTACAAAACTTAATTTCAAAACTTTGTCGTTTTTTCGGTCTACTAAAAATGCCGCTTGTTGGGGTTGTCGTCAAGTGCCACTGGTAGCCAGAATGGCTAAATGATAATAATAAGGAACACACCATTACTTGGAAGAAGCTGATGTAAGTACGTAGTTCCATACTTGTTAGCTAAAATTAAAAAAATAACTCTGGCTATTATGTTTTGTTAGAGCTGCGAGCTTATTCACTGATTACTGGTGACTGAGGTAGTCAGAAAGGCTGAAATTGGATACAACAGAAGTTACCACTGTCAGAATACCTTATAACAATGCTGAGGAAGCTACCATTACTAGAAGAAAACTGAGGTAAGTACTTAATTCCATATTTGTAAGTTAAAATTACAAAAATAACTCTTGCCTTTTTTTTTTTTTTATAGATGAGAGCTTGTTGTCAAGAGAGACAGGTAATTCAGAAAGTCAGAATGGGTTCAATTAAATAATACAGAAGTTACTACTAGCGACTCAAGAAAATGAGGTAAGAAAGTAATTTTGTATTATTGTTTGCTGAAGTTAATTGTCTTTTGTTTTGTAGCTGAGAGCTTGATGTCAAGAATTACTGGCAATTCAGATAGTCAAAATAGCTTAAATTTGTAACTACAGAAGTTACCAATACTCAGGAAATTGTTTTTGTTGGCTAATATTACAAAAATAACACTGGCCTATTTATTTTATAGCTGAGTGCTTGTTCAAGAATTTCTGTTAATTGAGGGAGTCAGAATTGCTCAAGTCTGATACTACAGAAGTTACCATTACTCAGGTAAGAGTGTAATTTGGTATTTGTGTTTGCTACTGCTATTATTCTGTTGTGCATGAATTAAGCTACAATATAAATTCTGTATAGTAACAATACTGTCCCAAACTTCACTAAACGGAATCCTCAGGATTTAGCGATCATTACCCATATCATTCTAAAAATTGAATTGTTTATCGCTCTGAATTCTTAGTTATAACTCAAAAACTTAACGGAGTTCCATTTCTATTCAGTTAGTGGCGGTGGTAAGTTAATAAGCTGTTTATCACAGTTATAAGCCCTACTAAACAGTATTTGCTAGAAAATTCTTTGTCCACTAGAGTAACTACGAAGGTAAGCCTTGTGTAGGTATGATCAGTTGTGTGAAAGTATTATGCCATTACTAAGCTAAAGAATATCACAAAGAAAATGTGTAAATAATGCTACTTGTTTTTGTTGCATTTTTTTAAAATTCTAACTGTTGCAGGGAGTGGTTACTATGGCATTGAATCCCTTTTACCATATACACGTATTTTAAACATGACTTTTTTTTTTGGTAGCTTGAGTGTTGAAGTTAAAATTAATCGGTTAACAATAGTGTAGTTTTAGGCTCACTCGTCATTTGTGCTCAAGCACATCACTAGTGTTAAATCATTTTATCTGTCTCATTGTTTGAAATCATATCTGCCAGTCAAGTTGTATCAAATATTTAAGGCATATACATATATATATATTATAAATAATAATGTATGTATTTATGTATATATAATTTGTACTGGATATCTTCACAATGTTATTTTTTGGCATGTGACCCTTAAGATAACTCAGGTTATCACACAGCATTATCTCACCATAGCTGTACTGCTGTACTGCACAAGCTCATTACCATTTTGATACCACTAGTAGTTATAGCAACCAGCCAAACTGAAATTTTCTGTGTTTTTATACTACTTTCATCTGGTGAAGCCACCCAACTAGGTTAGAGCAGCTGGTAACACATCAGCTGGGGATGTGGAAGCCCCTAGAGAGTTTTACAGCCAACTAAGTTACCACGGAGTCTTGACCTTAACTATTGAAAGAATTATTATCACACTGAACAACATCGTATCTTAATTTTAATCACAAACTGGTTAAACAACAGAAGAACACCACAAGAAGAAAGATTATAGAACAAAATGTGATTTAGTCGTATCCTTAGTTCTATTTTATCAAACTATAATATGCTGAACTGTGTGATTGGGATTTTGGCTTATCAGAGTTTATAATAAAATTATTGAGAATAGTTTCAACTTTTCAACTGACTGATACAGTGTAAACAAATTACAGTGTAATAGCAAAATTTCTCACTTCTTACACTACAGCCAATAATATGTTTTTAAAACTTAATCTTTTAATCAGATATGGAGTGTAATACTTTGGTACTTGTGCTTAAAGGGTGCAGTACCACTTGAAACCGCAGCGCTAAACCGCAGATGGAGGAGTTATGCTATGTATTTATTTCTCGTTGTCTGTTCAATGTACGCTTACTTTGTTGTTGCAGTTGAAACAGACACCAACAGACAGCTCTTATAAACCAAAAAAAGACCGACCAGGAACAGAGAAACAACGGTACACACCTTAAGGCTATTCCGGGTGGTGGAGGCTCTAATTAGAACTGATAAGCAAACACCAAAGAAGAGTTACTGTGCGAGTGAGGCCTGCGGGGAAGAGTACTGGACTTCTGGAATGTACTGGAGGGCCCTAGACGATGAAGAAGCGGCGGTGTATTAATGGCGCCTGGAGTCACTCGTTTAGAATAGATATATATAGCATCTGCTTTGGTGTCTTTGGAGAGCTTGATAGAAGGTTGGTGTAGCGGGTAGAAGTTAGAAGCAGTTTCAGTGTGTTAACTTGACTAATGTTATTTTCTTTCTACAATAATATATATTTATCAATTAGGCTGTTTATTATCAATTATTATTTTATTGATTTATTTAAAATAAGACCAGAATCAAATTTTAGATCATAGTACTTTGTCTAATCCACCTCAATAGGAGGAAAGGTGCTGACATGCTCTTCATAGAAATAGATGAGCTCCGATTATTAGAAGGCACATAACTCCTTGATTCTAGGTACAACTGGCAGGTTCACAACAAAAGTGCAGAGCAGAAGACATGGCTTCCTTGTTCTCCAGAGGAGAGAATAGTAGACCTTCGGCTCTCCTAAGAAATCATGCCTCCTGAAGGGAAGAATACTACATACATCCTGGTTATTGGCGAGCGAGCGTAGCGAGCGAGACACTTACAGGGGTAAAAATGAAAAAATCGGGGATGTTTATTTGTATATATGTATGGACGTACGTAAGGCATTTTTGTACTTTGACCCTCGCGTTTTTGTGTTAGTTATGTGGTCGACCCCGTCCCAAATTGCACTAAACAGAATCCTCTGGTTTATCGATCAGTACCCGTAATTGAATTGTTAACCTTTTGAATTCTTTTGCGGGTGCAGTTAAAACTTGAAAACTAAAGGGACTTCCATTTCTATTCGAGTTAGTGGCGGTGGTAAGTCAATGCGCTCTTTGTCATGGTTATAAGCAGTGCGCAACTGTATTTACTTGAAAATACATTGTCCACTAGACTACTGCGAAGGTAAGTCTGTGTAGGTGCATGTCCAGTTGTGTCAAGGCATTGTGTGTTACAACCACTACTTAGCTAAAGAATATCACACAGAAAACCTTTAAATAACGTGTATTGTTTTGTTGTTGTCAAGCAGTTGCAGAGAGTTGTTACTATGGCACTGAAATCCCTTTACCGTGCATGCGAAATTAAAAAAACTGGACCTTATTTTCAGTAGCTTCAGTGTTAGAAGTCAAAATCATTCATATAAAAATAGTATAGTCTTTAGGCTCGCTCGCCATTTGTGCTATCACTAGTTTAGAAGAAAAACCATTATGAACATCATTATTGTTCTTGTATATGGGGGCATACTGTCTAAATTGTCATTGAATTATTGATAAGAGTATCAGTTAAACCTATTTAATGTGCCCCCTCCCACCCCCCTGTTTGTATAGTCCTGTATTTATGATGTGCTGCTGCTTTGGTGGTTTCAATAAATGTACATATAGGCAGTAAAATAAACTGATGAACATGATCTCTCAAATGTAGACAGCTATTGAAATGATTACTATCTTTCCTGTTATCATTAGGCAAAACAGACATTGCCTATCAATATACTGTATGTATGAAATGAATTTGGTGATCGAGGGTGACCTTACGAACACGTTCAGCAGAACACCGGCCACAAACGTTATCTTGGGTAAACTTATAACATTGATTATATCCTTTGTTAAATTATTTATTAAATATTAATTTAATATAATATTTCCGATTTATATTAAGCTACAATATAGAGCTGATACTCCCTGTGGGTGTCAATTATCACACAACTTCATGCTAAAGTTCCCAGAGGCTCAAGTAAGCCTCGTAGATATGATGTGATACATAAATATAACTATATGTTTTAGTTTCACTCCTCTATGTGATGTTTTCAATATGTGTTGCCATTATCTGCTGCAGTAATCCAAACATTCGCATTTAATACATGACATAAGAAATAGAAACTTATTATCCCTATCACCTTGACATCATGATACCAATGCACACATAGAATAAAGTGGAATTGCTTATGTTAACTACTATAAGTCATGAGTGTAGTTTGGCATAGTCAGCCACATTATAATTGGCGAGCGTAGCGAGCGAGACACTTACAGGGGTAACACAATTGAAAATCGGGGATGTTTGTTTGTTTATATATGTGACAGTGCCTAGGAAAAGGGACCTTTTAGGTAACATCAAAAATGTACAGTAGAGCCCAAATACCGACAAAAAATTTTTTTTTTGGTTTTCTTTTTATTGGCCCACAGGTATCTCCTACCCTTTAGCTACACTGACACCAAATTTGAGTGGCTGAAACCGTTGTTAAAGGTCCGAGCGCCCTGTTTAAACACAGTCACCTTTTACTCTCTATTTTGACCTTCCGTGCGTGCACGGAAATCCAACCCGCGAGTAATTGAAAATCGTGGGCGAATTCAATTTGTTGCCCAGCAACAAATTACCCCTACCTCGGATAATCGCGGGTAAATATTCTTATAAGTTTTTTGTTAGCATTGCAGCAACAGAATAGAAATAGTAAATGTGAATAATCAAGCTATATAGGTTGATGTTGCTATTTATGGAGTCTTGTAGTTGGAGCCTGCAGACCTGGAGACTCCTGGGACTACTTTTGTGAAGACAATAGAAGAATCAGCAAGTCTCTGACAGGACAAAGGTTTCAGTGATGATGAGGACTTCTGTCACACTACAACAAGAGAAGGCAACACATTTTGAAAGTCCATCAATTTTGTTCATTGATTTAAAGAGATTCCTATTGTTCATTTGTTCCAAAACAGGCAACAAGCTGGCTGCAAGACAAATATAATCCTAAACTTAGCTAGCCAGTGAACTAACAAACCAAGCTAGTTGATCATTTCTAAAAGAGTGACTGTATCAATGACTTACTGTAACTATCAAACTGTTGGAAACAGAAAAAAAAAAAAAAAAAAGCACAAAACGGCCTGCAAAATTATGTCTATACGCATCCAGTGCTATTTAAAGACATACATGTCTAGTACTCTTACACAATGTAGGGTCTAAACTGAGTAAGGCCTCCCCCATCAATGAAGTAGGAGGCCCCAACTATAACTTACTGCCGTTCAGCTGATCGCCACCATTTTCCAAGCATAAGTAACAGTCTTACGTAACCCGTAACGCGGACTTCCGGTTAGATTACGGAATTCAACGTTAACTCCGCGAGAAATTGAATAAGAAGTTTTAATTGCAGTTTTCTAGAAATAACTGTGCTCAAAATGGTCAGATTGCCGCTCGTATATTTAGTGAACCAAAGAGCGCCTGCCTATAAACTTGATATCAAAATTCTCCATAAGTAGTGCTCTACACAGTGGTATGAATAACTCATTTTTCACTTTGTTACGGAAAAGGTCCCTTTTCCTAGGCACTGTCACATATATGTTTGGACGTAGGTAAGGCATTTTTGTACTTTGACCCTCGCGTTTTTGTGTTAGTTCTGTGGTCGACCCCGTTCCAAACTTCACTAAACAGAATCCTCTGTTTATCGATCAGTACCCATATCACCCTAGAAATGGAATTGTTTACCGTTTATAATTCTTTTACGGGTGCAGTTAAAACGTGAAAACTTACGGGACTTCTATTTCTATTCGAGTTAGTGGCAGGGTAAGTCAATGTGCTCTTTAGCATGGTTATAAGCCGTACGCAACAGTATTTACATTGTCCACTAGACTAACCGCGAAAATAAGTATTGTGTAGGTGTAGGTCCAGTTGTGTCAAAGTATTGTGCTTTACAGTCACTAATTAGCTAAAGAATATCACAAAGAAAACGTTTAAATAGCGTGTATTGTTTTGTTGTTGTTGTTTTTCTTCAATTCAAACAGTTGCAGCGAGTTATTACTATGGTACTGAAATCCCTTTACAGTGTATGCCTAATTTAAAAACTCGACCTTATTTTCAGTAGCTTCAGTGTTGAAAGTCAAAATCATTCATATAATAAAAATAGTATAGTCGTTAGGCTCGCTCGCCATTTGTGCTCAAGCACATCACTAGTTGGCGAGCGAGCGAAGCGAGCAAGACACTATCAGGGGTAACTCAATCGAGATTACGCTATATTTATTTATTGGCGAGCGAGCGTAGTGAGCGAGACACTTACAGGGGTAAAAATGAAAAAATCGGGGATGTTTGTTTATTTGTATAATATATGTATGGACGTACGTAAGGCATTTTGTACTTTGACCCTCGCGTTTTTGTGTTAGTTATGTGGTCTACACCGTCCCAAATTGCACTAAACAGAATCCTCTTGGTTATCGATCAGTACCCGTATCACCCTAGAAATAGAATTGTTTACCATTTTGAATTCTTTTGCGGGAGCAGTCAAACTTGAAAACTTAAGGGACTTCCATTTCTATTCGAGTTAGTGTCGGTGGTAAGTCAATGCGCGCTTTGTCATGGTTATAAGCCTTGCGCAACAGTATTTACTTGAAAATACATTGTCCACTAGACTACTGCGAAGGTAAGTCTGTGTAGGTGCATGTCCAGTTGTGTCAAAGCATTGTGTGTTACAACCACTACTTAGCTAAAGAATATCACAAAGAAAACTTTTAAATAACGTGTATTGTTTTGTTGTTGTTGTTTTCCTTCCAAGCAGTTGCAGAGAGTTGTTACTATGGCACCGAAATCCCTTTACCCTGTATGCTAAATAAAAAAAACTGGACCTTATTTTCAGTAGCTTCAGTGTTAGAAGTCAAAATCAATAGTATAGTCTTTAGGCTCGCTCGCCATTTGTGCTCAAGCACCTCACTAGTTTATTGGCGAGCGAGCGTAGCGAGCGAGACACTTACAGTGGTAACACAATCGAAAATCGGGGATGTTTGTTTATTTAGATATATGTATGGACGTATGTATGTCATTTTGTATTTTGACCCTCGCGTTTTTGTGTTAGTTCGGTTGTCGACCCCCGTCCCTAATTGCACTAAACAGAATCCTCTGGTTTATCGATCAGTACCCGTATCACCCTAGAAATTGAATTGTTTACCGTTTTGAATTCTTTTGCGGGTGCAGTTAAAACTTGAAAACATAAGGGACTTCCATTTCTATTCGAGTTAGTGGCGGTGGTAAGTCAATGCGCTCTTTGTCATGGTTATAAGCCGTGCGCAACGGTATTTACTTGAAAATACATTGCCCACTAGACTACTGCGAAGGTAAGTCTGTGTAGGTGCATTTCCAGTTGTGTCAAAGCATTGTGTGTTACAACCACTACTTAGCTAAACAATATCACAAAGAAAACTTTTAAATAACGTGTATTGTTTTGTTGTTGTTTTTTTCCTTCAATTCAAGCAGTTGCAGAGAGTTGTTACTATGGCACTGAAATCCCTTTACCTTGTATGCGAAATTTAAAAACTGGACCTTATTTTTAGTAGCTTCAGTGTTAGAAGTCAAAATCATTCATATAAAAATAGTATACGCTCGCTCGCCATTTGTGCTCAAGCACACCACTAGTTTATATGTTTATGGGGTACGTGAGACCTCTGTTTTCGCCCGCGCTTCTAATTACGTAAGTTAGGTAAAGCGTTCATAGTTCCAGTATTTTTCAATTAACGAGCGCAATCCTGCTGCCGACGCAACTTTGTTTCAACCAAAAAGTTTACAGCTACTCTCTTCTTGAAACAATTGTGAAGTCTTTGTCAAGCTGCGCTTCTTTGCCACTGCTTTCGAAGTTTATTCAGGTAATTCTGTTAGTTTAGTCTGGGATCAGAGACTTTAGATTCTCTGATGCTAACTGAGAATGGAAAGGGTTACACTGTGCACTACAGTTAGATGTAATTTCTGTCCTATTTTTCTGTAAAATCTGCTCGCTCGCCATGCATTTGCGCTATTCGAGCGCACCACTAGTTGGCGAGCGAGCGAAGCGAGCGAGACAACACTCATGGGTAACGCAATCGAGATTTCGCTATATTAATTAATTAATTTATTTATTTATCTGTTTATGGGGTACGTGAGACTTCTGTTTTCGCCTGCGCCTCTAATTACGTAAGTTAGGTAAATCTTTCTCAGTTCCAGTATTTTCAATTAACGAGCGCGGAGAATCATCCTGCTGCACTGCCTTACGCAACTTTGTTTCAACCAAAATGTTTACAGTTACTCTCTTCTTGAAACAATTGTGAAGTCTTTGTCAAGCTGCGCTTCTTTGCCACTGCTTTCGAAGTTTATTCAGGTAATTCTGTTAGTTTAGTCTGGGATCAGAGACTTTAGATTCTCTGATGCTAACTGAGAATGGAAAGGGTTACACTGTGCACTACAGTTAGATGTTGTTTTTTTCCTTCAAAGCAGTTGCAGAGAGTTGTTACTATGGCACTAAAATCCCTTTACCCTGTATGCTAAATAAAAAAAACTGGACCTTATTTTCAGTAGCTTCAGTGTTAGAAGTCAAATATGAAAATAGTATAGTCTTTAGGCTCGCTCGCCATTTGTGCTCAAGCACATCACTAGTTTATTGGCGAGCGAGCGTAGCGAGCGAGACACTTACAGGGGTAACACAATCGAAAATCGGGGATGTTTATTTATTTATTTATTTGTATATATGTATGGACGTATGTATGTCATTTTGTACTTTAACCCTCGCGTTTATGTGTTAGTTACGTGGTCGACCCCGTCCCAAATTGCACTAAACAGAATCCTCTGGTTTATCGATCAGTACCCGTATCACCCTAGAAATTGAATTGTTTACCTTTTTGAATTCTTTTGCGGGTGCAGTTACAACTTGAAAACTTAAGGGACTTCCATTTCTATTCGAGTTAGTGACGGTGGTAAGTCAATGCGCTCTTTGTCGTCATGATTATAAGCCGTGCGCAACAGTATTTACTTGAAAATACATTGTACACTAGACTACTGCGAAGGTAAGTCTGTGTAGGTGCATGTCCAGTTGTGCCAAAGCATTGTCATATCACAAAGAAAACTTTTAAATAACGTGTATTGTTTTGTTGTTGTTTTTTTCCTTCAATGCAAGCAGTTGCAGAGAGTTGTTACTATGGCACTGAAATCCCTTTACCGTGTATGCGAAATTAAAAAACTGAACCTTATTTTCAGTAGCTTCAGTGTTAGAAGTCAAAATAGTATAGTCTTTAAGCTCGCTCGCCATTTGTGCTCAAGCACATCACTAGTTTATTTATTTATTTGTATATATGTATGGACGTATGTATGTCATTTTGTACTTTGACCCTCGCGTTTTTGTGTTAGTTATGTGGTCGACCCCGTCCCAAATTGCACTAAACAGAATTCTCTGGTTTATCGATCAGTACCCGTATCACCTTGAAATTGTCTAGCCGCAGGAACATTGCCACGACCTGAGAGGAACATTGCCACAGGAACATTGCCAACCTTTGACCTTGCACGAACATTGTCGATCCGATCCGGGGATGAACATTGCCAAGGACCATTGCTGACCTTTGATCTTAGTCTTTTGACCTGCATTGGAAAAACCAGAAGCCATAGCTAAGGCGATTATCTTAATAACCACTACGCTCATTTCCACTGCCAACTCTTACCGCTACGGTGTGCTTTTATCGTTTTGGTTAGTCCGCCATCACCCTGTAGAAGCAACGTTCCAAATAATACAGGGTTTTAAAAATGTTATATTTTTTGGGTGTATATGCTTGCTGTTTAACTGGTTTTCAGTGAAGATATGACTGAAAAGAAGCCAGTTGGTCTTGTCAACCTTGGCAATACTTGTTTTATGAATAGTGGTATTCAGTGCTTGCTATATTCTTCCAAGCTAACCAGCACATTGCAGAAATGCAGTGAATTGTGCAAGAGTGGCAATGAAAAAAATTACGGTGAGTGTGGAAGATGTACTAAAAGTATAAAAATAGAAGAAATTTTAAATTTTGTAGGTGAGATGAAAGTATTAAAGTCTCTTTTGTGGCTTGAAGAAGCAACAAAAAAAGGAGGAATTGTTTCACCAACAGAAATATATGATGAATTACCAGGTTTTATACATACACTTTCACTCAAAATTGTTTTTAATAAGGAATTACTTAGATATACTTCCAAATTGGGTTCCAAACACAGAAAATGATGTTCAAGAATTTCTTCTTAATTTTCTTGATTACATAATGGCAGGAATCAGGACGTTAGTTATTATTGGGCTAAATGCTTCAGCTAAGAACTGTATTGTACTGTATTACTATAGAAGAGGCTGTCCACCGGATCTCGAAACTTTGATAAATATTGAATTTCAGAATTCAAGTAAGTAACAATTAGTTTCAAGCTTCACCAAATAGTAATACTTGAGAGTAAGCTGTTTACTTATACAGTGCAATATTATCTTCTTTATCTTACTAGAATATTTTTATTGTGATAGTCAAATGCAAAGGATGTGAAAACACTTTGGCGACATATCGAACAGAAAAGTTTCTGGAACTTGCAATTAGTGTAAGTGTGTACAATCACTTCTTTCAACTTCATTCCTTACTAATAATTAATTTCATGGCGAAATGAAGAGAAAGACGATCAGTTTAGCTTAGTGTAATTTAAATGGCGAGTGATATATGAATATTTTGGGAAAAGTTTATGTTTGAAAAGTTGTGCACCGTCAAAATGTTGATGTATTATATTATGTCAGAGTTTTTAGAATCTTATTTTCATGGCTGAAGCCAAACTTATTGAAGTTTAACACCAGAACAATGCATAGTATACACTACACAACAAAACTAAAGGACCTTCTTGCACTGATATTAGATTTAGTTTCATCCATTTGAGGGATCATATTCACATTATACTATTAAAAATATCCACAGGATTTTAAACTATAGTTTGTTCATGAGAGTAATAAAACTCAGTTTAGGCGTAAGGCCCTCTACCCCTCGATTCCCCATGAAGCCGGGATATCTATGGCCCTCCAACAAGCCATCCCCACAGAGCCTCCAGTGTCAAGTAACAACTCGAGGAAAAACATGCTGAAGGAGGTGCTGAAGATAATCCTATCAGGCAACACCTTTCTGTTTGCTGTCAGGACCTTCAAACAGATCAAGGGCATAGCCATGGGAACCCCTGTAGCGCCAACCTGGGCAAATCTGTTTATGGGGAAACTCGAGACAGATGCGCTCACCAGATGGCAGGGTACTGTGCCACTGCTATGGCTGCGCTACATAGACGACATCTTCACCCTGTTCCCTGGCCCCCAAGAAGAACTAGACTCCCTGCTCCAGCATATGAACTCACAACTCTCCACCATCGAGTTCACCATGGATTCTTCAAAGCACAAGATCGACTTCCTCGACATAACCATATTCAAGGGAGAGAGATTCCACAGTGAAGGGGTCCTAGACATCAGGCCCTATTCTAAGGCCATAGACCCCCACACCTACCTGCACTAAACCTCCGCCCACCCCAGAAACAACATGAGAGGTGTGGTGAAAGCAGAAGTGATCAGGACCCTGAGAAGATCATCCTCCACTGAGATCTACGCCCAAGCAATCAGCCACCTGCTAGCATGGTTCACCAACAGAAACTACCCCATCAAACTGCTAAAAGAAGTTCTAGCCGAGGTGAAATTCGAAGATAGGGAACAAAGACTGAAACCTTCTGCAGCTCAGCCCCTTCCCCCTGGAACCACAGTGCTCTCGGTCAGACAGCACCCATCCATCACCAATGGAGCACTTTACGATGCATTGAGAGACGATGAACTCCCCTTCGAGCCTATGGTGTCGAGAAGACGTCCACCTACAACTGGAGACCTACTCGTCCGTGCTAAGACGCCGTCCCTGGAGAACTCACACAGCTACGCTCTCAGAGATCGTCCACCTAAAGAACACTGAACTGTGTATGTATGCGGTGTGTGCGTGCATGTGTGCATGTGTGCTGTATGTGTGCATGTGCAGGTATATGTATGTCATTGCCTAATGGTGGTGTGTACGTGCATGTGTGTGTGTGCGCTGTATGTGTGCATGTGCATGTATGTGTATGTACCTGCCTAGATGTGTGCGTATGTTTCTTTTCCTGATTTTTGTAAGCACTGGTCACAGGTACCCAGGTCCTTCAACCTGGGTTCCTTCTGGCGCCTTCCTCAGCTTCGTCAGGCGCCAGAAGGACCTGTTCCTGTGCACATAACAATGTATCACAACTTACCTAAGTACTATTCCATTCTAACTGTCTATGTCTGTTTGTGTGTGCACGTGCGTGTGCTTGCACATGCAGGCTTCACGTACATCAATCAACACCTTCACTGTATATTTATCTGTCACAGGCCACCTCATCAACACCTTCACTGTATATATATATCTGTCACAGGCCACCTCATGTTCATTTCTAGCCACTTTGAAGGCCCACAAAGCCGAGAATTTATGGTTGAATGAAATTTAAACTTTGTCTGTTGAAAGAATCACACTTGGCGCGCTCCTGTAGCCTAGCTACTATCTATAAACAAGACTTCATAGATGAACGTTCTGTGATGGAAACCAACACGTCATTCAGTTGGAGCGGCTGGACACTGCATATTTGTTTTGTAATTTGATGTGTGCTGTGCCACTGGTGATTGTTATTATTATTTGCATTTCTGAATTCATGTATATAGGAGTACCCATCACAGAGCAATTTACACGATTGTGAGGTGTTTGCGCTGAAAGTAAGTACAGACCGTATCACATAATATCCAGCTAATTTAAATATGCATTTCGAGATTATAAGTTGGGAAAATAATATAATTTACAGGCTGCAGAGTGCATACTAAAACAAAAAACACCAGATTACAACCAGGTTAGTGAATATTCATTTGTTTTCTTTTGAGTATACAAGTTGTTTTTTGTTATTTTTCACTTTTTGCGTAGCACTTAGCTAATATAGAAATGTATTTATTGAATCATGTGTTTATAGCTACATTTAGTAGACAAAAAGAAAGTATTGATATTTCTTTTTGTTGTGAAATACTATATTAAGTTGTTCAACACTATAAAAAACTAAAGAGAATAGAACATACTAACAGAGAGACTGAGATAGAACAATGAATATTAAACATGTGACTGATTAGTAAGGCAGTTGTAAAAAAAGAGTACTCTACTCAGCTCCAGCTAACCAAAAAAAAACAAAAAAAAAACAGGAAGTGAGTAAATAATAGCAAGTCAGTAGTAAAATAGCAACAAAACTGAATAACACCACCAAATCTAAAGTGCATTTGTAGTAAACATTATAGTTTTACCTTTATGTATATTCTCACTAAATGAACTCTAATAATAACTTGATATGCCAGTCAATATGAACAGACGTTCTAATTTCCTGAAATCATGTATGAACTTATTCATCAGGCATTATTGTAAGTTCATTATTAATCCAGCAAAATAACAATCTTTTGTGGTGTTTTATGCGTTAATGCATTGGTAATCCTTAGCTTGGATCACTGCCACACGGGTAGTAAAAAATGAAAATTAGCATTAATTGAACTCATGAGGTGGAGTTTTTTTTGTGTACAAAGTGTAAGTTTACAAAATTTATTTATTTATATACTCATTTTCCCCCCTTGTTTTGCAGGGCTGACACCTCCAATAGGAGAGATGAAAATTGCAATGGGGTCCTAGCATACTTAAAACTAAAAACAGATAATTCCATTAAAGAATCGTGGGCTTTGGATGAAGAAGGTAAACTTTGTACTTTAACAGAACCCAAAACAGATATAATCAGCAGAGAATCATCGCCTTTAAATGAAGAATGTAAGCCTTGTACTTTAACAAAAGTTGAGAACCTGAGGCCAATTGCTATTAGTAATATGGTAGATGGTAGTAATAGTACTAATGGAACTATAGAAAAAGCTGAAAGTCAGGAGAACACTTTGAACTGCAAAGAATGTGGGAAAAGGTACCAACATTACAGCAGTTTATACAAACACATGCGTCAGGTGCACTCTACTGTTTCAAGTGGAAGGATCATGTGTAAAGAGCATGTGTGTCCATTTTCTTGCCACTACATATCCCAATTCCGTGAACATTTAAGAGTAAAGCATGGGATAAAAATGGAAGAAGAACAGCTGATGTTTTCAAACCATCAAGGTAAATAAGATATGTACATTCTATTAGGGCATTGCATGAACTTATTCATATAACTTTATGGATCAAAATTAACATTGAAACAAACTTATAAGCGAAACTATTGCGAATTGGTCTGGATGCAAATTCAGCTCTATAGTAATGTTTACATTGTTTACCTATAAATAATATAACATTTATTTCATATACATAATATAACATTTCTTATATTTTTGTAGAATTTGAGCAATGGAAAACTGAAGAGGAGAGAAATACTAATAGCTATTATGTTAAACAAAGTGGGCAGAAAGTAAGGAAAAATTTAAAGGTTGAATACTACTATTGTAATAGAAGTGGAGTATACAAGTCCGAGAGTAAAGGACTAAGAAGTTTAAAAACACAAGGAAGTTAAAAATGAATGCATACTGCACAGCTGGATTTCAGGTTTCATTTTTGGAATCCAGTAAAGTGACGATCACTTAAATGAAAACTCACTATGGGCATTCATGTAGTCTTGGGTATCTTCCCATTCCACAAGACATTCGACAACAAATAGCAGTTGATCTAGTACAAGGCATTAGCTTTGACAAAATACTAGACAATATTAGAGATAACATAAGTTCTTCGATAGATAGATCTCATTTAGTTACAAGGAAAGACTTATACAATATAAAAAAATGTTTCGGCTTAAGAACGATTGAAAGACACAAAGAGGACGCCATGAGTGTTCATTTATGGGTTCATGAGTGTGTTTCTAATGAAAAGCACTGCCCAATTTTATTATACAAGCCACAAGGACAAGTACTGGTTGAAATAGGAACAAATCAAGGATTAGGGGAGCATGATTTTGCGCTTGTAATTCAAACACCTCTTCAAAGTGAGATGTTGATGAGTTGTGGCCACAATAAAATAGTATGTGTTGATGCTACACATGGCACCAACAGCTACAATTTTTTACTAATAACTGTTTTAGTGATGGATGAGTTTGGGGAAGGTTTCCCAGTGGCATGGTGCTATTCCAACAGAGAAGATTCAGTAATACTGAACAACTTTTTTCAGCATATAAAAAACAAAGTAGGAAATGTTCATCCCGAATGGTTCATGTCCGATGATGCAAGCCAATACTATAAATGCTGGAGTCAAGTGTTCAAAAGACAGCCAAAAAGATTGCTATGCATCTGGCATGTTGATAGAGCTTGGCGTAATGCTATATCAAGGATTAATGAATGAGAACTACAGATCAGTGTGTATCACACACTCCGAGTTTTATTAGAAGAACAAAATACGGAAACATTTCGTACATTGATGGATGGGGCCATAAAACAGTGGCAAGAAAATCCAAAACTGGAAGTTTTTTACAAATACTTTTCTCATGAATACCTGCATAGACCTTCTCAATGGGCCCAATCATACAGGAGAAAAGCTGGTGTCAATACTAACATGTTTGTGGAATCATTTCATAGGGTATTAAAGTATTGTTATCAGAGAGCTAAAGTGAACAAAAGAATGGACAAGACTATTCACTTACTTCTCAAATATGCTAGAGACAAGTCATTTGATAGGCTTATAAAAACTGAAAAAGGGAAAAATACAACACGAATGCAATCTATTGCCCATCGACACACTTCTAGCTTAGCATTATCAACAGACTTGGTATCAGCAGATGGTCATGAACCTGATGTATGGCATATAAAGTCAACAAAAGGAGAACAAGTTTACCAAGTAAAACTTGAACAAGACAATTGTCAACATAACTGCTTAATGAGATGTTGTGCATGTGGTATTTGTATTCACCAGTATTCTTGTTCGTGTATGGATTCCCTTTTGCAGGTAACCATTTGCAAACATATTCACTTGGCAATGCGTTATTTGAGCAAAAGTGAGGATGTAAATGCAAATGAAGTACTGACTTTGAAAACTCTGGACCTTAAACCTAGCCATCTGCAAAGTATATATCTTCGTGACACAAATTCAAGTATGGATGATGATGTCTTAAAAGGGAAAATGATGTCTAAACTTTCCCAGATATCTAAATACATCACACAGACCTTAAATAAGGAATCTTTGCAGCAACAGATTGACAAGCATCTTACTACTTGTATTTCTCTTATAAAGGTATTCAATCCTACTACAACTGAGCCAGCAAATAAAAAATTGAAGCAACAGAGAAAGTTTTATTCTACAAAGTGAAAGAGAGAAAGAAATAATTTAAGACTTTCTAAACCCTCTGAAAATGAATCAAATGTGGCAAAACAGTCATTACTTAATATTAGTGCTACAAAACAAGTAGTATCCCCTCCCACTCTAGGTGAGTAAAATAATACTGTTCTCATACAAAATTATCATATAACATTTTTACAGAGATTCTTCAACAACTATATACCGATGATGGAATTTCCAGTGTGACCTGTCGGAATGGTTTGATTACAAATCAGTGTGTGAAAGAAGTGTCTCAGATAAATGATCATTATTATAGACTTCTCACAATCGCAAATTGAGTCTACTACCCAGTACTTTACATCTGAGGCATTCAAACTGGTGTTAAATATAGGTTTGTGGCTAACTGTAAAGCTAGAATAATGTACAATAACCAAATGCAAACCTCTGAGGTCATCTACTATTTTATGTGTTTGTATAGTGGCACAGAAGCGAATAGAATGGCAATGTAAAGAGTGCAACATTTGCACGACGAAACTGAATATGATATTTTGTGAAGGTTGCGGTGAATGGTTTCATTGGTATGTAATAACATCTGGACATAGTTGCCTTTTGATTACCTGCTTCTGTATTTGTTGGTATATAGGGAATGTGCTGATGTTGAAGAGGAGCCGTCAATGGATATCTGGTTCTGCTCTCATTGTTTAAAGGAGCCAAACATAGACAATTAGTACAATTAGTAGTTTGTACAAACACATTAAAACTAAATTTTTTTTTATTTTTTGCATTTTACCAAACTATTGTGCATGATGGTGTTAGCTAAGTATTTAAAAAATCACTCTTCTTAATAGTCAGGGCTGGAGTAAGGGTTCAGGCTGGTTAGGCTATATCCTGACCACTTTATTCACACTGAATAAACTACTTAACTTGAAACAGTAGCTAATTTAAGTAGTTAAAGTTATTCAACATAATTAGACCCTCCATAATCTGCATAGCCTTGTTCTGAAGATAGTTTGGATCAGTGAAGATTTTGAATTAGAGAAGTGTAGATTGTCAATTGTGATCCTTTCAAGTTCTATTTGACACTCACCATAATATCATGAATTTCTTTAAAAGTGGTGTTCGGATTAACGAGGGTCTACTATATTTAGCTACTTTAGTTTGAATCTTTTGCGGTCAGATTAGCTGGACTTATGCTACAATAAAAATAAAAATCTACCAGTAGCTACAACTGTAGCCTAATTTTCTATTAAAATTTGGTTAGCACTAAATTCTATAAAGTTATGAGTTACTTAGGAATGTTAAGACTCAACTGAATGTTAGGAGCTGAAGGAGGAGCTCCAACTTGTGACTCTTGTGCATACCACACAGAGTTACAATAGGTACACATTAGCATTGAGTAGTATGCTGGTGCTGAGTAAAAAGCTATGGGTATAATGCGGGCACAATAGCTACCACACAAGAGCCTTTTGACAGCACACAACACTGCATATAAAATTAAGTTGCCTTCCTGTTTTCTCTTTTCAATGCCTTGAAGCATCTTTCTTTTCATGAACATTATTTTACATCTCTATTGTGCTGACATTATCTGACATACAATCAATGCCATATCGAACCCAAGATATCATTAATAGCTATCACTGAGGGAGTTTGCAAAGCATTTGGTCACTAACAACATGGAGATTACACAAATTTAAAAAGCTACCATGTAAACTGTGGCATAATAGGGCAAAAAAATTGCTGCATATAGTCTGTATTATTCAAATAGGTAAGGTAACTTCAAAGGTTAATGGTCAAAATAAGGTTGTGGCAATGTTCCTCCGGCTAGACATGTGTGTAAATTTGTTAAGAATGATGCACCATCTCTTTTTGAGGATTGAATAAGCTACACATAAAACTTTTATTCATAGTGCATTAGATAATGGAAGGCGGGGGGGGGGGGG